>TARA_R110001599_G_scaffold183846_1_pt1 | contig 47896 bp, 51 predicted proteins | sample TARA_R110001599 | Tara Oceans TARA_R110001599 (sample SAMEA4398360) | marine metagenome | biome: Polar Biome; feature: [MES] marine water layer (ENVO:01000295) within the mesopelagic zone...; material: water (ENVO:00002006), including particulate matter (ENVO:01000060) such... | reverse complement strand
ATAACTCCTTGAAACCTAGTACTGAAAATTTAGGCCGGGAATTATTCCTGTTTACCACTGTGTTGTCAATAGGGTGTGGGCCTAAAGGCAGAATAATTCATTGTGTGCCGGTAGCCTATAAAAACCGCTGGACGGCAATCATTACCCAGCAGCTCAAGCACAGCAGCATACTTAGCATCACCGCGGCCGAGCCGAGATCTTTGGCTTGGCCGGACAGTGGGTGTAGTTCGGTACTGATTCGGTCGACAATGGCCTCGATCGCTGAGTTGAGTAGTTCAACAACGATAACAATGACCACGCTGCCAATCAGTAGCGCTCTTTCGCTAGCGTTGGTGCCAAGCCATAGTGCAAGAGGTAGCAAAAGTGCGGCGAGGGCAATTTCCTGTCGGAATGCCACCTCGTGCCGCCAGGCCGCGCGCAGCCCCTTCAGCGAGTATCTGTAGGCATCGAGGACGTGGGCCACTCCGGTACGGCTCGGTTTGTTCATCATGAAGTATGTCGATCTCTATTGTGGCGCAGTGGCAATTGGCGTGACTAATCAGTGTACAATGCAGCACGTTAAATTAAATGATCTATCGCCGCTGCGTAGCTGCGCGAGCTTGTAATACTTGTTGTAACAATAGTGTAAATTCTAACGATGACAATTGAGCGTAAATTAATTTACCCCAAATATTGGCCGGTTTGGCTGGGTGTTGGCGTGCTGTGGCTGTTGGCGCACCTGCCTCGGCGTATGAGTTATGCCTTGGGTGCGGGTATTGGTAATTTATTCTATCGCTTTGCTGGCGATCGACGTCACACCTGCGAAACAAATTTTCGCTTGTGTTTCCCGGCATTAAACGACGCTGATCGAGATGACCTTATTCGCAGGACCATGCGCAATCAAGGGGTTGGTTTAATGGAGACCCTGCGAGTTTGGTTTTTGGCGCCAGACAAGCTCGATGTTGGTTTTGAGTTGGTGGGCGGGGAGCATCTGGAGATTGGTGAAGATGGTCTGGGCATCATTGTATTGGGCACCCATTTTACGTCGCTTGATGTGTGCGGTACCTTGATAGGCTATCGCTACCCTGCTGATTCCTTTTATCGCAAACATAAAAACCCAGTGTTCGAATATATTTTGAGCCGCTCACGTGGGCGTTACGGTGAACCTATACATCGCCGAGATATTAAGCGCGCCTTGCGGCGCTTGCGTGAAGGGCGGCGGTTATACTACCTGCCGGATCAAGACTACGGTCGTAAGTCCGCCGAGTTTGTGCCGTTTTTTGGCGTTATGGCGGCCACGACTATTGGTACTAGTACTCTGGCCAAGGGCGGTCGGGCGCGGGTGGTGTTTGCCCAGCAGCAGCGCTTGCCAGACGGGCGAGGTTATCGGGTGGAGATAATCCCGATGAGTAACTTTCCCAGTGGTGATCCCGCAGCGGATGCGCGGGCCATAAATGCGCTGCTGGAAGACAATATTCGTATGGTGCCAGACCAATATATGTGGGTGCATCGCCGCTTTAAGACTCGCCCCGAAGGCGAGGCGGGGGTTTACTGATGGCGGCATTGCAGGTCTGGGTGCTCACCGACGGCAGGCTTGGTCATCTCAACCAGCTCAAGGGTTTAGTGGCACGCTTGCAAGCGAAGGCGGCGCTTGCTGTGTCTTGGCTGAATATCGCAGAGCAGGGGTTCTCCTACACTGGTCGCACTGGTTTGCAGGCGCAGTTTGGCTGCGAGCAATCGCCAGACTGGATCATTGGTGCAGGCAGTCGCACGCACCTGCCTCTGTTATGGCTTAAATGGTTTGTTGGTGGTAAAGCGCTGGTGTTAATGCGACCGAGCTGGCCGCTATTTTTGTTTGACGCAGTTTGCATGCCTCGTCACGACGCGCCGCCAAAACGCCAAAATGTACTGGCAACCGAGGGTGTGATGAATCACATTGTGCCGGTTAGCGAGGGGCGAAATTCTGCCCAGGGTTTGATCTTGCTCGGCGGTATTAATAAGCATTTTGCTTGGGATAACGACGCTGTTTTGGCGCAAGTGCAGCAAATTGCTGCTGCGTCGCCGGGGGTGGCGTGGCTGGTGTCTGATTCGCCGCGCACTCCTGCCGATTTGTTGGCGAAAGTGGCGGAACTCGATGTGGCAAATATTGAGACCATTCCCTATCAGCAAACCGCGGCCGGTTGGTTGCAGGCTAATTTGGCGGCGGTAGGTCAGGCGTGGGTGAGTTGTGACAGCGTATCCATGGTCTACGAAAGCATTAGTTCTGGCGCGCCTACAGGCTTGCTGAGCCTGTCGCCGCTGCGGGAGTCTCGTGTCACTAAGAGTATGGGGCAGGTCTTGGCTGCCCGCTTGGCCTCGGATTTTGAAACTGCAAATTTACATCAAGTCTTGCCAGAAGCGGCCTACCCGTTATGGGAGGCTGACCGCGCGGCGGATTGGTTATTGACATTACACGGGAGCGTTTGAGCGCATGGCTGATCAAAGTCCGCCCTTAAAAATTGTGCAAGTTTTGCCGGCGCTAAACTCCGGTGGCGTAGAGCGCGGCACCGTGGAGTTGGCCAGAGAGCTGGTGCGCGGTGGCCATCAGTCGGTGGTGATATCTGCGGGAGGGCGAATGGTTGAAGGACTGGTTGCCGAGGGTAGCGAGCATATAACAATGCCCGTGCATCGCAAGTCACTCATGTCGTTATTGCAGGTGCGGCCAATGCGTCGCTTATTAGCTGAGTTGCAAGCCGATATTGTGCATGTCCGTTCGCGCGCCCCGGCGTGGATTGTGTGGCTCGCTTGGCGGCGTATGAACCCCGCGACCCGACCGAAGTTGGTCAGTACTTTTCATGGTATGTACTCGGTTAACTTCTATAGTGCAGTGATGGCCCGCGCCGAGCATATGATTGCTATTTCTGATTGCGTTAAAAAATACATGCGCAGCAATTACCATGTGCCAGAGGAAAGAATCACCTTGATACCGCGAGGGCTGGATCCGGCCGCGTTTAATCGCGACGCTTGCAGTGCGCAGTGGCGAGCGGAGTTGTATGCGGCTTATCCTGAGCTGCAAGGTAAGCATATTGTTCTGATGCCGGGGCGGCTGAGCCGCTGGAAAGGCCAAGAGGCTTTTTTAGATATGATGGCGCGTCTGGTGAGTCTGCGGCAGGACTGTCATGGCGTGGTGGTGGGTGATGCCGAGCCGGGTAAACAGCATTACTTTGAAGAGTTGTTGGCTAAGCGCGACGAGTTAGGCTTAAGCGATAAGGTCACTTTTGTTGGGCACCGCAGCGATATTCCGGCATTTTACGCACTGGCAGCGGTGACCTGCCATATGTCTAATAAAGAAGAACCCTTTGGACGAACCGTGCCGGAGTCTTTGGCTACCGGTACGCCGGTAGTGGCCTTTGATCGCGGTGGCGCAAGTGAATCTTTAAATGCGGGCTTTCCTCAGGGTTTAGTGCCGGCAGATGATATTGTGGCCTTTGCGGTTCGGGTTGACGATTTAATCGACGCCGATGCGGAAATTAAGCTGCCAGAAAGTTATTATTTGAGCAGTCAGTTGGCCAGTACCCTTGGTGTGTATCGGCGTTTAATAGCGCAGCGTTAAGACGAGGTTTGAGAATGAAAGTGCTTCACGTGGATTACGAGCGCCTGCGCAGCTATGGCGCTAACCGGATTAGCTGGGCCGAGAAGATGAAATACGGCTTAATCCGCAATAATCACTATGTGCGCAGTTTTTCCGATCGCGATGTCGCGGCGTTTGAGTCGCCTCTAGGTATTCGCGAGCTGGGCAAAAAGGCTGCTAATAGGCGGTTTCTTGAGGTTGTAGAACACAATGATCCCGACCTTATTATTATTGGGCACAGCGATATTATCACTGTAGACAGTCTTAAATTGGTGCGCCAGCGTCGCCCCGAGTGCGTATTGATTCACTGCAATTGCGATCCCTTATTTGTGCCCAATAACAGTAAGCGCATTGCTGCTTTTGCGGGGGTGGTGGACGCGGTATTTGTCACTACTGGCCTGCGTGATTTGCGACGTTACGCTGGCTTGGGTGCACGGCTTTACTATATTCCCAATCCGGTAGAGCCCACGGTTGAAGTTTTAGATAACTCCGTTAAAACCGATTTGCCCATCGATCTGTTGTTTTGCAGTAATGCCACTAAATTCACTAAGCGTTTGGAAATGGTTAAAGCTATTAAAGACGCTGTAGACGGTGAAATGAATTTTAAAACCTACGGTAGTTTTGGTGAGGCTCCAGTGTGGGGGCGGGATTACGATCTTGCTTTGTCAAAGACAAAAATGGCGCTTAATTTAAATCGTCAGGAAGGCGATCACTGGTATACCTCAGACCGTATGTCTCAGCTTGGTGGCAACGGGGTGCTGCAATTCGCTCACAGCAGCGGCAATTTTTCGGAATACGTGCCGCCGGAAACCTTGGTGTATTTTGATGACCAAGAAGATTTAATCGCTAAGATTCGGGAATTTCATCACGACGATGCTAAGCGCCAAGATTGGGCCGCGCGGGCGCGCGCTTTTTTCCAGCAGGAATTAAATTCGACCTTGTACTCACGCTATATTGTTGAGGCAACGATGGTTCAGCCTTTTAGCCACGACTATGTTTGGGCGCGGAACATCAACCCCGACGGTAGCGACAAGGCATGATTGCACTCAAGGCCTTAAAGCCGTTTGCCGCGGGTGGTAATCGCTGGTGCTATGTTGATCCGAGTGATTCCGCGCGGTGTATTAAAGTGCGACGCCCCGATTTTAGTATCGCGGAGCGGCGCCGTAGTAAGGGCTTCCCGAAAAACTTAAAGCCCTTGTCGAGCTTCGACGATAATCTCGATGAATTTAAGGTTATGGCGAGCCTCGAGCGCCACTATGATGACAAGATTTTTGCGCATATCAGTCGCTGCTTTGGTTTTGTCGACACCGATATGGGCAGGGGGCTGTGTTCGGAGTTGATTCGTGATAGCGGCGGAGAGGTCTCGCTATCGCTAAAGCAATACCTTTGGGAAAATGACTATAATGATGATTGTCGCAATGCGGTGAATGCCTTGTGCGAGCATTGGTTGGCATACCGCGTGCCTTCGCGAGATTTGATTTTGCACAATGTTGTGGTGCAGCGTGATGTTAGCGTGCCTGATGCGCCACAAATACAGCGTTTAGTGGTGATTGACGGCGTTGGTAGTGCCGGTATCATTCCAGGTCATGCAATGCCTGGGTTTATGCAAATAAAGAAAGCACAGCGTAAAGTGGCCAATATCCACCAGCGTATTGACGATCTGCTCAGCGATAAAGCCCAGGGCAAAGGCCCAGGAATGCACGGCTTTTTATTTCATAGCGGGCAAGAGTAGCTGGTGTGGCTAGGTTTAGTTTGCTACCTGTTGCTCAGCTACGTATCCCAGTAATTTTTTTGCTATCTGGGGCCACTGTAATTCAGTTTGCGCACGCTGCAACGCTCTTTGTCCCATGTTTGCCAAGGCTTGCTGGTCGCCAAGCATTTTGTTGATGTTCAGATAAATATCGTCCTCGCTGTCGCCATCACACAGTAATCCGGTTTGACCGTCGATCACGGCGTCGCCAGCACCGCCGACACGCCCGGCCAAGCTGGGTAGGCCGAGCATGGCGGCTTCTATATAGACAATTCCAAAACCTTCAACCGAATCGCCAACCGCGCGGCAGGGCATGGCAAAAACATCGGCGTTTTGTAGTAGCGCTGATCGCTCGCCGTCGCTCACTCTTCCGCAGAATTTAACGTTAGCGCCGAGGCCGAGTTCTTTAACTCGGGCAACGAGACTATCTTGCAGGGGGCCGCTGCCCGCGATCAGATATAGTGCATTGGGGTACTCCGCAAGCAGCTTGGGCATGATCTCAATGATTTTGTCCTGCCCTTTTCGGGCTTCTATGCGGCCCACGGTGATTAAAATAGGGGTGTGTTCGCCAAGCCAGCTTTTGGCTTTTGCCTGTTCATGACTATTGGCTTGAATTGGCGGATTTACGCCCGGATGCAATGTGTGAAGTCGCGTAAAATCAGGGGTGTAGGGCTTTGCTCTTTGGGCGGTAAACGCTGAATTAGCTAAAATTAAATCTGCTCTCGCCAAGGTTTTGGTGATGCGTTGCTGCTTTTTGGCTTCGAGCTGAGCAGGAAACTCCATGCCATGAGCAATACAAATACAGTAGGTATTGGTTAATTTCTCGGTATTGAGGAGTTCCAAGCTCTTCCAGCTATCGCAAATTAATATGGGTTGATTCAGCTTTTTGAGCTGAGAAGAGACTTTATGGGCTTTGCGGTAGCGGCGCAGGATCTTGGGGCCGCTTAGTCGTTTCACTGAAAATGCTAGTTCATTGTCAAAAAGGTCTTGGCCATCTACTGTTGGTGCGTCGCAAATAACGTGCACGGTATTGCCGAGCTGGTGCAGCGCTAGGGCAAGTTCATGCATGTAATTTTGAATGCCACCAGCGGCGGGGGGGTAGTTTTGGGTGCTAATAATAATATTGTGGCTTGGCATTGCGCTGAAATCCAGTTCGGGGTGCTGGTGTATATGGTTAAGCCATTGTATTCAGTTTGGCTGGCTTGCTGCGTTCTATTCTATTTTAAATGTTACAATAGCCGCGAAATTGAGGTCGAGATGATGGCCAATTAAGCGCTGGGTGAATATAAACGGCCGCTTGGAATCATACAAGGCGTTGCTGTCCCTTTGAAATTTTACTTAATGGGCGTGACTAGCCGCTTGTCGAGGGTGGATTGCGCTCGGCTTGGGGCTGATGAAAGGCGAAGAAAGAGGGTTACATGCAAAAAAAATGCATATGCTGGGTGATAAGCCTTAATCCCACGTCGGAAAATTCCCAAAAGCTGCTTGCCGACTTGCAGTCTCAGGGGGTTAATGCGGATATTTTTCCGGCGATCGATGGCCGAGTGGGTATGCCTGCTTTAGAAGGTGACGAGCAAATTCTTGGCAATTTGGCGATGGTGCGTCATGGTAAGTGCTTAACGGCGAGTGAGTTAGGGTGTTATTTGTCGCATTTGCGGGCGATAAAATCGGCTTATCGTGACGGTCATGACTACGTCTGCGTCATTGAGGACGATGTTGTTATTGAAGATCGTTTTGGCGATGTGTATCGCTCGGTGCTTGATAAAGGCCTGGACATGGTTCGATTGATGTCGCTGCGAATTCGTAAACGAACCGTACTTGAACACCTTATTGGCGAGCACCGCTTGGTTCGCCCCGAGCGCGGTGGGCTGGGAACGCAGGCCTATGTTTTGAATCGCACTGGCATGAAAAAATTTATTGATTATGCTCAGAACATATATGAGCCCGTTGATAAAGTTTTTGACCACTTTTTCCTGTTTGATCTAAATGTTTTCGCTGTTGAGCCTCATGTTGCCTACGAGTTAGTTCACGAAACCAGTGTGGCTAAGTCGTCAAATACCGCTACCGAGAAGCCTCTGCTATGGCATCGCGTGGTATTTCATCCGGTGAAACTGTGGTTTAGCCTGCGTCGGCATTTCTATCGATTTCGCCATTGGCAAGACTTTCGTGATGCGGTAATGCCAGAGCATAAGGTCGGTAGAACAGAGCGCGCGCGTTAATTTTAAAGTGCTGCCTTAATAAACTGAATTATCTTCTGGGCACTGATATTTTTTGGGTTTTTTTAAATATGAAATGTTTAGTCACCGGCGGTGCCGGTTTTATCGGCAGCGCCGTAGTTCGCCATATTTTGTCCGACACCGATGCCGCCGTCGTTAATGTGGATGTGCTTACTTATGCGGGTAATCTAGAGTCACTGCCCGGCGCGGAAGATTCTGGCCGTTACGCCTTTGCCCAAGTTGATATTTGCGACGCGGCGGCCATAAGCGCCGTTTTTGCCAAGCACCAGCCCGATGTCGTGATGCACCTTGCGGCAGAAAGTCATGTCGACCGCTCCATCGACGGCCCCGGTGCCTTTATTCAAACCAATGTAGTGGGCACTTACACCATGTTGGAAGCGGCTCGCGGCTACTGGCAAGGACTGGAAGGCGAAAAAAAGGCCGCGTTCCGCTTTCATCATATCTCCACCGATGAGGTTTACGGTGACCTTCACGGCACCACCGATTTGTTTACGGAAACCACCGCTTACGAGCCCAGCTCGCCCTACTCGGCCAGCAAAGCCAGCTCCGACCATTTGGTAAGATCCTGGGGGCGCACCTTTGGCCTGCCGATCATCGTGACTAATTGCTCCAATAATTACGGCCCCTACCATTTCCCCGAGAAACTGGTGCCCCATATTATTCTTAACGCCCTGCACGGCAAACCGTTGCCAGTCTATGGCGATGGCAGCCAAATCCGCGACTGGCTGTATGTCGAAGACCACGCCCGCGCCCTGTTTAAAGTGGTTCGCGAAGGTAAGCTTGGCGAGACCTACAATATTGGTGGCCATAACGAAAAGCGCAATATTGAGGTGGTGGAAACCATCTGCGAACTGCTGGAAGAACTCGCTCCCGAGAACGCCAATTCCCGCGCCAGCGGCAAAGGCTTTAAAGACTTAATCACCTTTGTTAAAGACCGGCCCGGTCACGATGCCCGTTACGCGATTGACGCCAGCAAGATTCAGCGCGACTTGGGTTGGGTGCCAGAAGAGACCTTTGAATCGGGTATTCGCAAAACCGTGCAATGGTACTTAGATAACCCCCAGTGGTGGCAGCGGGTATTGTCGGGAGACTATAAGCTGGATCGGATAGGCGACGCGGGCTGAGCGCTTGAAAACAGCTGAACGCTGGAGGGGAGGCGGGAGACGCAAAAGCTAGCCTCCTTGCCTGCGCAGGGGCGGGGGCCGACTACGCCGGAGCGACGGGGTCATACCTGCGGAGGCAGGTATCCATGTGAGCGCAGCGAATGCCGTTAGGTGGTAAATGCTAGACGCGAGGCGCGAGGCTAAGGTATAGACTCCTGCCTGCGCAGTAGTGACTTAATTTGTCGTCATACCTGCGCGTCATCCCTGCGGAGGCAGGGACAGGTATCCACGTGAGCGCAGCGAATGCCGTTAGGTGGTAAATGCGAGACGCGAGGCGCAAGGCTAAGGTATAGACTCCTGCCTGCGCAGGAGTGACTTAATTTGTCGTCGTACCTGCGCGTCATCCCTGCGGAGGCAGGGACAGGTATCCACGTGAGCGCAGCGAATGCCGTTGGGTGGTAAATGCGAGACGCGAGGTGCAAGGCCAAGGTATAGACTCCTGCCTGCGCAGGAGTGACTTAATTTTGTTGTCATACCTGCGAAGGCAGGTATCCATTGAACGCGGTGAGAGCTTTGAGCCACCAGCTCAGTGCTTTGGCGAAACTAAATTCATATTGGGCCTGATGTTTGTGACATCAGGCCGGTAAGGGAAACACCATGACCAAGAAATACAAAGGCATTATCCTCGCCGGTGGCTCTGGCACGCGCTTACACCCCATTACCATGGGATGCTCCAAGCAGTTACTGCCAATTTACGATAAACCAATGATCTATTACCCACTGTCAGTGCTGATGCTGTCGGGTATCAAAGATATTTTAGTTATCTCTACACCCACCGATTTGCCGGGCTTTCAGCGCCTATTGGGCGATGGCAGCCAGTTTGGTACGAATATCTCTTATGCCGAACAGCCCAGCCCCGACGGCTTGGCCCAGGCCTTCACCATAGGCGCTGATTTCATCGGCAATGACAATGTTAGTTTAGTGTTGGGCGACAATATTTTCTATGGCCAGCGATTCTCAGACAATCTTAAAAGTGCCGTTGCCAAAGAGTCCGGTGCAACAGTCTTTGGCTACCACGTCACCGACCCAGAGCGCTTTGGGGTGGTTGAGTTTGACGAAGCTGGCAAGGCGATCAGCATTGAAGAAAAGCCCGCCAAGCCGAAATCGCCCTATGCAGTAACAGGCCTGTATTTTTACGACAACGACGTGATCGAGATTGCGCGCAATATCACACCCTCGCCGCGAGGCGAACTAGAGATTACCGATGTGAACCTCGCCTACCTCCAGCGCGGCGATCTCAGTGTGGAAGTGCTGGGTCGCGGTTTTGCCTGGTTGGACACCGGCACCCACGATTCCTTAATTGATGCGGGACAGTTTGTGCAGACTGTTGAGCATCGCCAGGGCCTCAAAGTTGCCTGCCTAGAAGAGATCGCCTACCGACAGGGTTGGATTAGCACCGAACAATTGTTGCAGCAGGGTGAGGCTCTTAAAAAGACCGGCTATGGCGAGTATTTGTTGCGGGTTGCCGCGGGGTATAAATGAACGTCATTCCAACCCAGCTCAAAGACTGCGTGATTATCGAACCCAAAGTGTTTGGCGATCATCGAGGCTTTTTCTTAGAAACCTTTCAGGCAGATCGCTACCGCGACATGGCGGGTATCAGTCTGCCCTTTGTGCAAGACAATCACTCCCGTTCGGCCAAAGGTGTGCTGCGTGGCCTACACTTTCAAAAGACCAAGCCCCAGGGCAAATTGGTGCGGGTGGTCAGCGGTGAAGTGTATGACGTGGCGGTGGATATTCGCCCCGACTCCCCCAGCTTTGGTCAGTGGGAAGGCGTAATCCTCTCGGAAGAAAATAAACGTCAATTGTGGGTGCCGCCGGGTTTTGCCCACGGCTTTGTGGTACTCAGCGATACCGCTGACTTTGAATACAAATGCACCGACTACTATGACCCCAGTGACGAAGGCAGCCTGATTTGGAATGACCCGGCGATGGCGATCACCTGGCCACTAAAAAATCCCACCCTGTCAGATAAAGACAGCAAGGCCCCCACCTTTGCCGAGCTGTTCCAGCAATGAGTGCGCAGATCGCAATGCACCTGCTGGTGACCGGCGCCAATGGCCAGTTAGGCCAATGCTTGGCGGACCAGCTCAAGACGCAGAACATTGCCCACACCCTGCTGAGTCGTCAAGACGCCGATATTAACGACACCGTGGTGCTGGAAAAGATCATCGCGGATAAAGGCGTTACCGCCATTATCAACGCGGCGGCCTATACCGCAGTCGATAAAGCCGAGTCTGAGCCAGACTTGGCGAGGCGAGTGAATGTTGATGGACCCACCGCGCTGGCCAAACTCAGCGCCCGCTTTGATATCCCTCTGCTCCACGTTTCGACCGATTACGTTTTTGACGGTAATCAGCAAACGCCTTACGTCGAAACAGATGCAACCGGCCCAACGGGGGTCTACGGCCAAACCAAACTCGACGGCGAGTTGGCCATACAGCGCCATGCGACAAAATACATTATTATGCGTACCGCCTGGGTGTTTAGTGAATATGGCAATAACTTCTTAAAGACCATGCTGCGACTGGCAAAGGAGCGGGACACGCTCGGCGTGGTTGCCGACCAAGTGGGTTGCCCGACCTATGCTGGGGATATCGCGCAGGCATTAATCAGTGTTGCTCGGCAATTGCACGAGCGTGAAGAGCAACATCTACCAGATGCGCGCTACGGCATTTATCACTATGCTGGCGACGAGGCGGTGAGCTGGCACGGTTTTGCCATGGCGATTTTTGAGCAAGCGTACATGCAAGGTATTATCGCGAGTCGGCCCACAGTAAATGCAATCACGACCGCGGCCTATCCCACGCCGGCGAAGCGGCCTGCGTACTCGGTGTTGAGTACAGTTAAACTTAGCCATGATTACGGAGTAGATGCGAGCGATTGGTGTAAGGCCATTGCGCATATTGTCTGTAAGGCTGGGATGTAATGAAGCATATTTTTTCCATGGCAATCTATAGGGCCTAATAATGCAGGATCTCTCTACAGAACTAAGCTTGGTTACGGTGACATATAATAGCGCCAAGGTTTTAGGTGGGCATATCGATTCTCTGCGTAGCTCAGCAACAGGACCTTTACCCAAGTGGTTTATTGTTGATAATGCCAGTACAGATGATACTGATAGCTTGCTGAGCACATACGGCCAAGACGTAGAGTTAATAAAGAACTCAGAAAACCTCGGGTTTGGTAGCGCGTGCAATATTGGCATCGCCGCAAGCAAGACGCGTTATGTCTTAATTTTAAACCCAGATACTGAGCTGTCGGAGTCGGCGATACAACAATTGCTCGTCGAGATGAAGTCGCGGGATGCCGCAATCGCTGGTCCCGCTCTAGACCCAAGCGACGACCGTAGCGTGGAGGCAGTAGATTGGCTGGTCGGTGCAGTGTTGCTATTTGATACCGAGAAAATGGATTCAGTGGGTTATTTTGATGAGCAGTTTTTCCTCTATGAGGAAGATGTCGACATATGTAAACGCGCTAACGACGCAAACCTAAAAGTGCTGCATTGTCGCAACGTGAGTATTCCTCATGTTGGGGGTGGCTCCACCGTGCGTAGTCGGGCAGTAATAGAGTTTATCCATTTTCACAAAGGCCGTTCTTATGCAATTTATGCACATAAGCACGGGCTTGGTGACAAGTTTATTGAGGCATATGTGCGTCGTAATAAGAAGCGCATGATTGTCGCGTTGCTAACATTTGGTGTCGCGAGATATGTTCGTGCGAAGGCCAAAATAAAAGGTGTGAATTCCGTTCAGTAAATTTACGCAGGGCATGTGCTGCTCTTTGTGGTTGTGCGTCGAGGTTTTGGATTTAAATGGAAGTGCGTATGAAATATGAGTTCATCTATTTACTTGCCTCTATTGTAAGTGGCGACGCCCATGCAGCCGTCAGCGGAGTGTGATTCAATGGACAAGCAATCGCTCGCGGTTTCATGTGTACTTATTTGCTATAACCAGCAGCAATATATTGATGAGGCGGTGAAGGGCGTTCTTTCGCAAAGTTACGATGTCGGTGAGTTCATTTTTTCTGATGACTGTTCTACCGACGACACCTTCGCTAAATTAAAGTTAGCAGTTGACAAGTATGGTGCCGAGAAAAACATCGTTGTACGGAAAAATGCAAGCAATATGGGTCTTATTGCCCACGTAAACGCTGTTATGGCCGCGTCGACGGGGGAGCTCGTCGTTATTGCCGCAGGAGACGATATTTCGTTTCCAAATAGGGTGGCAAAAATTGTAGAAACATATTTGGCTGCGGGGCGGCCAATGCTATTGCACTCTAAAGCAGTTGCAATTGATGGTCATGGTGTTGCGACGGGCAACGAATTTCCAGACGTTTCGTTGCGGAAAAAGCTGACGGTCGAAGAGTCATTGCTATCACAAAGAATTTATTTAGGCGCAAGCGGCGCGTGGTCCCGAGATCTGATCAATAAATACGGACCCATTTCTTATCGTCATACCTACGAAGATTTAACGATGGGATTTAGGGCGGTTTTAGAGGGGAAAATTGAGTATATAGATGAGTGCTTGCTCGCTTATCGTGTTGATGTAGGGCTTAGTGCCGCTAAAAAGCTGCTGACGGGTGCTGACCGTGCGGCAAATCGAAGAGCAAAAATTCGCCGAGAAAAAGATATTTTTTTACAACGACGAGATGATATCAAGCGATTTGGTGGTGTCGGAGTAAAAGCAGAGAGAAAGTTGAAGCAGAAAATTCGGCTGGTCCAGATTAGGAGTCACTTTTACGAAAATAGGCTCGCTTTATTAAGGGATATGTTGATTTCGCCTATCAGTTTTCTTGATGGCGTCGGTGGTGAAGTAAAATTCCTAATTAAATATGTTTTTCTGAAATGATGCGGCGCTTCAGTCTGCCCCGGTCGTTAAATGGCTCGATTAAGTCATTGCAATGGAGAGTAGCATAATGCCAAAAATCTCAGTGATTATGGCTGTTTATAACGCCGAAGAGTTTCTGTCGCATTCAATTCAGTCAGTTTTAGAGCAGAGCTTTGCCGACTGGGAGCTAATATGTGTGGATGATGGTTCAGTCGACGGCTCCCTCGCCTATTTAAATAATATTGCTAAAATTGATTCAAGAGTAAAAGTTCTTACTCAAGCGAATGCGGGGCCGGCACAAGCAAGGGCCAGAGGCATTGACTTGGCAACGGGCGAGTATGGCGTCACCCTGGATGCAGATGATTTTCTATCGTTGGATTTTCTTGACGATTTGTATCGCATTGCCTCGCGAAATGGCGAGAAGGCAGTTTTATGTAATCTTATGCGGGGGGTGGGCGATAATCCTGAAAATTATAATTCGTTTAATAATCGGAATGGATTGCATGCGGGAGATAGACTCTCTGATGTTGACGCATTTTCGCGAACATTTCCGTGGTCAATTCACGGTTGGTGCCTATGGCGTATGGATTTGCTTAAAACTCATGCGGTCGGAGTAAATTCGGAGATTAATAACTATAATTCGGATGAGTATATAAGCAGAGTATTGTTCTTAAACGCGGGAAGTATAGTAGTTGGCAATGGCAAGTATTTTTATCGAGATAATCCTGCATCAATAACATCGAAGATTAGTTTGAGATTGTTTGGTGCGCTTGAGACGAACAGAAAGTTATTTGAACTGGCAAAAGAGCATAATTTGGGTTTTGGTGTTGAGAATAAAGTTAGAGTATTTCAATTCATAACAATCTTTAGCTTGCAGAGAACTCTGTATAAAAGTTCCCATTGTCTTTCGATGAGCGAGAATGCTGAAGCGCAAATGAAAATTGATAAATACTTGGCTGCGCTGGGGGATTTGGCTGACCTTCAAGTTAAAAATAAACTGCGACGATTAATTCGAATGAAATTTATGAGGGGCGTTTTGGTTCTCAATGCTGTGGTGAAACGGATTTTTGCGCGGGATCGAGATTTTTAATTGTAATATATTTTTGATTATTAGGGTGCTTGAGTCTTTGATTAAAATAATTAATTTCAACAGTTTTGGCGATGAGCGTGGATCTTTGGTTGCACTTGAGGCTGATCGAAATATTCCATTTCCAATCAAGCGGCTGTATTACATCTTCGACACGAAGACCGGCGTTTCTCGCGGGTTTCACGCTCATCGTGAGTTAAAGCAAGTTGCCGTGGCCGTTAAAGGAAGTTGTCGATTTGTGCTCGATAATGGCACTAATCGGGAATCTGTTGTTTTAGATAACCCATTGACCGGGCTGCTCATCGACTCTTTTGTTTGGCGAGAAATGCACGAATTTAGTGAAGACTGTGTATTGCTCGTCTTTGCCAGTGCCTATTATGACGAAGCTGATTACATACGTAATTATGACGATTTCTTGTTAGAGGTTAAGTAGCCATGTTTGTTCATCCACTTAGTGATGTGCATACCACTGATATTGGTGAAGGTAGTAAAGTTTGGCAATATTCTGTGGTGCTTACGGGCGCGAAGATTGGTGAAAATTGCAATATATGTGCGCATACATTGATTGAGGGCGACGTCATTATTGGTAACAACGTTACCGTCAAGTCGGGCGTGTTTTTATGGGCCGGAATTAGCCTTGAATCAGATGTTTTTATAGGGCCAAATGCAACGTTTACTAATGATAAAATGCCGCGTTCGAAATGTTACCCTGAAGCTTTTTTACGCACGCTTGTTAAGCGAGGCGCGTCTGTTGGTGCAAATGCTACTATTCTGCCAGGCATAACAATTGGCGAGTATTCAATGGTAGGTGCGGGGGCTGTGGTGACAAAAGATGTTCCTGCTTATGCAGTTGTTGCCGGAAACCCCGCAAGAGTCGTGAAATGGGTGTCTAAAAGTGATTGATTTTTTAAATTTAAAGGCCATAAACGCGCAGTATGGCGATGAATTGAAAGATGCGTGTGCACGAGTGATAGATTCTGGGCGCTATTTGCTTGGTGAGGAGTTAGAGGCTTTCGAAACGGAGTTTGCGGAATATTGTGGTGCAAAACATGCCGTTGGGGTAGCCAATGGCTTGGATGCTCTTGTGCTTGTTCTGCGGGCGTGGAAAGAGCTTGGCAAATTGCGTGATGGCGACGAAGTTATTGTGCCTGCCAATACTTATATCGCTTCGATCCTTGCGATTTCGGCAAATGGTTTGACGCCTGTTTTAGTTGAACCCGATCCACAGACCTATAATCTTAGTGTGGCGGGCGTAAAGCGTGCGCTCACTAGCCGAAGCAAAGCGGTTTTACCTGTCCACCTGTATGGCTTAATGGCGCCAATGCCGGAACTAATGGCACTTGCTAGTGAGGAAGGGCTATTAGTATTGGAAGACTCTGCTCAGGCTCATGGCGCGAGTATTGATGGGCGACGATCTGGGAGTTGGGGCGACGCGGCCGGATTTAGCTTTTACCCAGGGAAGAACCTTGGCGCTCTAGGTGATGGTGGCGCGGTTGTTAGCAATGACGATGAACTCGTCGATACCATAAAGGCCTTGCGTAATTACGGTTCAGTAATCAAGTACGAAAATCTCTATCAAGGTTTGAATAGCCGCCTAGATGAAATTCAGGCAGCCATGCTCAGAATTAAATTGCGACACTTAACCAATGAAACCCGGCAGCGTCAATTAGTGGCCGATCGGTATTTGCAAGAGATAAAAAATCCGTTTGTCCAACTGCCCGTAAGAGAAGTATTTGAAGAGCACGTGTTCCATTTGTTTATTGTGCGCACAAAAAATCGCTCGGCACTGCAAAAGCATCTCCAGTCTTGTAATGTACAGAGCTTAATTCACTATCCGATACCGCCGCATAAGCAACAAGCCTATAGCTCGTGGAATCAGTATTCCTTGCCAATTACCGAAAAAATCCATCAAGAGGTGCTTAGTTTGCCATTGAGTTCTGTGATGATGGCTGACGATGTTAGTGAAGTGGTTTCGGTTGTGAACCGCTACGCGGAGCCGAAGGTTTAAATGTATTTTTCAGGAAGGTTGAATATTAACGTTTCGATAACTTCTGGGGCGATAGGCTCGCTCTGGTGCGGCGGTCAACTATGACAATGATGGATCAGTTGCCAAAAATATCAGTTGCTATGTGTACATATAATGGTGAGCGATTTTTGGCGGAGCAATTGGATTCTATTTTAAATCAGACATATAAGAATATTGAGCTGGTAGTTGTAGATGACGTATCAACCGACGGCACATTGCGGTTGCTTGATGAGTATGCTGCGCGCGAGGGGCGTATCCGTGTGATTCGTAATAGCCAGAATATTGGTTTTGTACGGAACTTTGAAAAAGCGATGGGGGAATGTAGTGGCGAGTTCATTGCATTGGCAGATCAAGACGATATCTGGTTCCCCGAAAAAATTGAAACGCTATACAGTGAAATTGGTGAAAACTGGCTAATTTACTCCGAGGTTAGCCCTGTCGATTTTGAAGGCAATCTTTTGGATATCAGCTTTCCAAATGTTAATCGTCTTGAAGGTCGTTGTCCGCTGGCGCTAATGCTAAATAATTGTGTTACCGGTCACGCAAGTTTAATAAGGCGGGAGTTATTACATCTTGCAATGCCGGCAATGAGTGAAATGCCCTTTCACGATCAATGGCTAGCGATAGTCGCTGCGTCGCGAGGCAAGCTCAAGGCGAGTAATAAGGTTTTGTCTTTCTATCGACAGCACGAAAATAATGCGGTCTGGAAAACGAAATCTAAACGAACCGAGGCTAAGTACCTAAAGACCTTGCGAGATGTGGAGCGGGTGTGCGAGTTTATTCGCACCGTATTGGCAGCAAATATCTTGATCGGACGCGATCAGGACTTGCTTGAAGAGTTTTATGTCTACTATTCACGTTACGATCGCGTTTTTTATAATTTTAAGCTTCGCCTTTTTCTTAAAAAGCACGGAGATACCTTTCTTGCTCTATTTTTACAGCAAGAAAAATACCGTCGCAGGATTTGCCGCGGCAAGTGGTATTTTATATTTTTGGCGTTTTGGTGATAAAACGTAAGGAGTTTTTTAAATAATATTTTTCGACAATTCTAGTATTCATAAGTGAGTGAGATTGGTTTTCTTTGCTTTATTTCCAATTCAAAGTCTGGGCGTAAACCGGTTGTTAGGGCAGTGGTGCTACCATTTCTTCGTTGAGGTCTGATTTTCCATTTTGTTGCGAGATTGTGGAGATGACTGGATTTAAGTTTTCATAGGATTGTTGCTTTCTGGTAGCGGATCGAACAGTCAAATTAGTTAGGGAGTTTCGACTGCTATATGAATTGTATTGTTTGTAACGGAAAGTCAAGATACTTTTTTTCTAAGCGGTATACCGATCCGTATATAGTAAAATTAATGACTGATATTGGTGATGTGCATTATTGTCGATGTGATAGTTGTGGATTTGTCATATCTCGAACTCATGTTGAAATGTCGGATGAGGTGTGGGGAGAGCTAAACTACCAGTTTCACCATTTTCATGAAAGAGCAGGGTTTGATGGCGAGATCAATCAGCCTCCGTATCTAGAGCAAGCTGCGATGTTGGCTATACTAAGTAAAAGTAATATTGTTGATGCTAGCAGCATGTTGGATTATGCAGCCGGGTATGGCAGTTTAAGTCATTTGTTAAATAAGTATTTTGGTATGAATTTGCCGAAATATGATCCTTATGTGAATAAAGGCGGCGATCGTCCCTATTTGAAAGATGAAGAGTTGGGAACTTATAAAACGGTGATCAATTCTGCAATGTTTGAACATGTAAGAAGCCGAGATGATTTAGATCGGGTGCACTCGCTCGTTACGAGCGATGGCTGCATGATTGTTCACACTCTTGTGTGTGAGCGTGTACCAAGCGACCCAGATTGGTTTTATTTGCGTCCTCCTGTTCACACGGCATTTCATACAAATAGGAGCATGGAAATATTGATGGCTCAGTGGGGGTTTAAATCGTCACTATATTGTCCGCAAAGTAAGTGCTGGGTGTTGCTTCGGGATGATGTAAGTCATTTTGAGCAGCTGGTTGCGGATATGAATCTAGAGCTACAGTGCCAGTGGTTTCATTGCAAAAATGGGTTTGTCGATTTTTGGAAAGGATTTTAGGTATTCGCATAGTAGTTAGGCAAAAGTGATACAACCTGATTCGGAGTTTTTCCTTTTGCTATGGTTTGACTGAAATAATTTTATTTAAGAAATATGTCGACATAGGTTAGAGAAATGCCCGATAAGCCAATTTTTGTTACGCAACCATTTTTGCCCCCGCTAGATGAGTATGTGCCGTATTTGGAAGAAATATGGGACAGTAAGATACTGACGAATGGAGGGCAGATGCATCAGCGCTTCGAACGTGCTTTGTGTGAGCATTTGGGCGTTGAGCATATTTCTTTGTTCAATAATGGCACGATCGCCCTTCTTGCAGCGCTGCAAGAATTGCGTGTTACCGGCGAGGTTATTACTACTCCCTATTCTTTTGTGGCAACCAGTCACTCGCTTTTATGGAAAGGAGCAAAGCCGGTATTTGTTGATATTGATCCCGTTAGTTTGAATCTTGATCCTCAAAAAATCGAAGCGGCCATTACGCCGCAAACTACAGCTATCATGCCAGTGCATTGTTATGGCAACCCATGTGATACGGACGCTATTAAGGCAATAGCAGATTTATATAATTTAAAAGTTATATATGACTCAGCACATGCTTTTGGTGTTGAGGATCGAGCGGGTAGTATCTTGAACCATGGTGACCTAAGTGTGCTCAGTTTTCATGCAACGAAGGTGTTTACAACCTTCGAAGGTGGCGCTGTTATTTGTCCGGATGCCAAGTCTAAGAGGCGCCTAGACTATATAAAGAATTTTGGCTTTCAGAACGAGGTCTCAGTGGTTGCTCCCGGGATCAACGGGAAGTTGAGTGAGGTAAACGCCGCTATGGGTTTGCTGCAATTAAAATATTTCGATCAGCTTATTAAGCGTCGAAAGGATATTGATGCCTATTATCGACGTGGTCTGGCGGGTGTCAGTGGTATTGTCATACCAAGCCGCGAGCGACAAGTAGTGGATAATTATGCGTATTTCCCCATTTTGATTGAAAGTGATTTCGGCATGTCCCGAGATGAACTATACGAATTGATGCTAGGTGATGATATTTATACTCGTCGCTATTTTTATCCGCTTATTAGCGAATTTCCGATGTACCGAGGATTGCCATCGGCTTCGTCAAATAACCTCCCAGTGGCAAGTTCGGTGTCCAGAAAAATTTTGTGTTTGCCAATTTACCCGGCGCTGGAGAACGCTGATGTTCAGCGCGTTGTCGATGTAATAAGGAAAGTTTGAAATGGGAATTTTGTCGAAAGAGCAGATCATAGAGATGGGCTTTGCGCGTGTTGGTGATAACGTCGCACTATCTGATAAGGCCTCTTATTATAATTGCGGAAAAATTACTATTGGCAATAACGTCAGAATCGACGATTTCTGTGTTCTATCCGCGGGAGAGCGGGGAATAGAAATCGGCAACTATTGTCACTTCGCTGTTTTTACCTCAATGATGGGTGCGGGCAAAATATCCTTTGGAGATTTTGGCGGCACGTCGTCAAGAGTAAGTATCTATAGTAGTAATGACGATTATAGTGGCGAGTATTTAGTTGGGCCCCAGGTTCCTTCAGAGTTCAGCAATGTGCATCACGCTGATGTATGCATTGGTCGTCATGTGATTTTTGGTGCGGGCTCAGTCGTGTTGCCCGGAGTGGTAGTAGAAGATGGTGCTTCCGTGGGTGCGCTTAGTTTAGTAACGAAAAGTCTGAGTTCTTTTGGTTCGTACTTTGGGGTGCCGGCGCGAAAGATCGGTACGCGATCACGGCAGTGCCTAGAGAAAGAGCAAGCATTGATGGCATCTTTGCAGATATGACTTTAGGGTGTTGACGAGTTTTTTTATAAGTGTCCTAAGCATCATTGGGTGAAGTAAATGCGCGCTAAGGCTAAATATATTATTGTAACTCCAGATTACGACGACACATCTGGTGGGCGTATTGCGCTGCACAAGCTGTGTCATGAATTGAATCAGCTGGGCGCGACGGCGGTCATTTGGCCAGATAAGTGGGTGCAGCGTAAGAAGGCATATAGCCTTCTGAAACAATTTCGCCTTAATGTAAAAGATGCGGTGCGCGGCGTGCCATTTTATCGTCATCCCGACCTCAATACACCGTTAGCGAAGCTTTGGGGGGTGGGGGCGCGAGATATTGTTGTATATCCAGAAGTGGTTGCGGGGAACCCATTGGGGAGTCACAACGTGGTGCGTTGGCTCTTGCACCGGCCGGGCTTTCATACCGGTACTGTCGACTACAATGATGGCGACCTGTTTTTTAAATTTGCTGATTTCGCTGATGATCCGACTGTAACCGGTGGAGAGGCCGAGCGACTTTTTGTTTTTTCGATAAACGAAGCCTATCGGAATCAAGGTTTATTAAAGCGGCAAGGGGTTTGTTATCTTGTTCGCAAAGGCGGTGATATTGAAATCGGTTCGAGTCTTGCTGGGGCTACGAAAATTGACGGGCTGTCTCATCCAGAGGTCGCGGCAATTTTTAATCGGTGTGAGACCTTTTATTCTTTTGACGATGCGAGTATGTATTCTTGTTACGCCGCTATCTGCGGTTGCACTAGTGTTGTGTTGCCAAAACACTACGCTTCGAGACAAGATTGGGTGGCTAAGAATCCCGCGCTGCAGTTTGGGGTTGCTTACGGTGAAGATGATATGGCGCATGCGCGCGCTACCCAGGAACTCGTTTTTGGTCACCTTAAAGCACTTGAAAACGAATCGATTGAGTCCGTTAAGCGGTTTATTGAGATTACTGAGGAGCGATTTGGGGGCAGGCTTTAGTTCTGATTTGGCAGCAAATGGATTGCTGCCTAGTTTACCTTGCGGCTAATAAGCGTCTCTTCTCTAGCGGTCCTTGGCAATACTCACAGCGACCTGAGCGATGATGGCATAGGGTGTTATAATGCGAGCTTTTGCCCTTAGGGGCTTGCCGTTAATCGTCAATATCGGAAATTTTATGTTGTTATCGAAGAAAGAAGATTGGCTGGGCAATATCCGTGGTGATGTCCTCGCCGGCCTTGTTGTAGCGCTAGCGCTGATCCCTGAGGCCATAGCCTTTTCTATTATCGCGGGCGTTGATCCAAAAGTAGGTCTTTACGCCTCGTTTTGTATCGCGGTGGTTACCGCCATCGTCGGTGGGCGCCCCGGTATGATTTCGGCGGCGACTGGCGCCATGGCTTTGTTAATGGTGACTTTGGTTAAAGATCACGGTTTGCAGTACTTATTGGCGGCGACGCTATTAACCGGCGCGTTGCAGATTGTGGCGGGCTATTTAAAGCTCGGTCAGCTGATGAGCTTTGTATCGCGCTCGGTGGTTACCGGCTTTGTGAATGCCTTGGCGATATTGATTTTTATGGCTCAGTTGCCCGAACTGACTAACGTGACTTGGCATGTGTACGCCATGACCGCGGCTGGGCTAGGGGTGATCTATTTGTTCCCGCTGTTGCCTGTGATCGGCAAGGTTATCCCGTCGCCGCTGGTCTGTATCTTGAGTTTGACGGCCTTTAGTCTATTCGTTGGACTGGATATTCGCACGGTGGGTGATATGGGCGAGCTGCCCGATACTCTGCCGATCTTCCTCTGGCCAGATTTGCCGATGACGATGGAAACTCTGGCGATTATATTCCCCTATTCAGCAGCGTTGGCGGTGGTCGGATTGTTAGAGTCGCTAATGACCGCGACGATTGTCGACGACTTAACCGATACCGATAGTGACAAGAACCGTGAGTGCAAGGGACAGGGTGTCGCTAATATCTTTTCAGGTTTGTTGGGCGGTATGGCGGGTTGCGCCATGATTGGTCAGTCAGTGATCAATGTGAAATCGGGTGGTCGCGGTCGTCTATCTACTATGGTTGCTGGGGTAATGTTGCTGACTATGGTGGTGTTTTTGAGTGATTTGGTCTCAATTATCCCAATGGCAGCCCTTGTCGCGGTCATGATTATGGTGTCGATAGGCACGTTTAATTGGGGTTCGGTGCGTAATCTGAAATCTAACCCATTGTCGAGCAATGTGGTGATGATCGCCACGGTTGCCGTGGTAGTGTGGACCCATAACTTGGCCTTTGGGGTATTTGTTGGCGTTTTGTTAGCCGCATTGTTCTTCGCAAATAAAGTTAGCCACTTTATGTATGTCGACAGTCAAATTGATGAAAAGACCGCCGCTCGCTATTACCGAGTGATCGGCCAAGTATTTTTCAATTCAGCCGATAAGTTCGTTGCGTTTTTCGATTTTAAAGAAGCCAGCGAAAAAGTGGTTATCGATTTGAGTCGCGCTCACTTTTGGGATGTGTCGGCGGTGGCTGCGCTTGATAAAGTAGTGTTAAAGTTTCGCCGTGAAGGCGCAGAAGTCGAGCTAATTGGTTTAAATGAAGCCAGTGAAACCATCGTCGACCGTTTTGGCGTTCACGATAAGCCGGAAGAAATCGAAAAAGTTCTCGGAGGGCACTAATGAATAATAATTACATATTGGGATGCATTGATGGCGCGAGTCTGACCACCGCGGTTTGTGACTACACTGCCTGGCTCTCTGATAAAACCGGTGCGCCGGTAAAACTGCTGCACAACTTGGAGCATCGCCCCCAAGCGCCGCTTGCTGATTTGAGTGGCAGCATTGGCCTTGGTAGCCAGGAAGAGTTGTTAGAGGAGCTTATTAAAGTTGAACAGCATCGCAGTCGGCTCTTGATGGAAAAAGGTAAGCTAATGCTCGATGCTGCACGCCGGCGTGTGGAGGCCGATGGCGTAAGTGATATTGAGACATGGCAGCGTAACGGAAGTCTTCAAGAAACCTTGGTTGAGCACGAAGAAGAGATTCGGGTGCTCGTTATGGGGGTGCGGGGTGACGAGCATCGCGAGGGGCAGTTGGGTGCTCATTTGGAAACAGTTATTCGCGCTTTACACAAACCGGTATTGGTTGTGAATAAGGAATTTACTGCACCGAAGAAAGTGATGCTAGCTTATGATGGTCAGGACGCAGCGCAAAAGGCGCTCGATATGATGGTCAATAGCCCTCTATTTAAAGATATTTCGTGTCACTTGGTTTATGTCGGTGAGGAACAGCTTGGCAAAGATTTGCTGTTATCGGCGTCGAGCATACTTGCAAAGGCAAATATTCAACATACTACAGTGTGTTTGCAAGGGCGTGGCGACGAAGTGCTATGCCAGTATCAAATTGATAACGAAATTGATATGACGGTAATGGGGGCATACAGCCATCATCCTTTGCGCAATATGTTACTCGGTAGCTTTACCGCTAAAATGCTGCAAAAAAATCGTCAGCCATTACTGTTGTTGCGCTAGAAAAAATTGCGACTTCCCTGTCAGCGGAGAGAGGCAAGGCTTTATAGGCTATGCTTCTCATTTTTATATTCGATTTATTCGGCTATTGAATCCAATTGGGTTTGCGCTTTTCCAGAAATGCAGAAAGTCCTTCTCTGCCTTCGTCGGACCCACGAGTTTGAGCAATGCGCTCGCTGGTGTCGGCAATCATCGCGGCGTCAATTTCACGTCCTGCGATATCTAGTACTAGGCGCTTGGCTTCAGCTATCGCGTTTGGGCCATTGCGAAGTAGATTGGTTACAATATTCGCCACGTGCGCCTCAAGCTCTTTTGGCTCTACTAATTCAGAAACTAAGCCCAGCACATGAGCTGTATTCACGCTAATTAGCTCCGCCGTGGTGAAATATCGGCTGCGGCGCAATTGGCATAGGAGCTAATAGTAGCTGAGATGAAGGCTGTATAAATAACCCTGACTCTTGCTCGCTAGATTTGCTGAACTCTTGATTCATTCACATTAAGTTATTTTTTATTGAGCCCATCGAGTACCATATTTGCCAGCGCAGCACCAATTTCCTTCGATTTCATGATGCCGTTGGGACGAAACCACTGCGACGACGATGTCAGCATGCCGATCAGCGAATGAGTGATCAGTCTAGGGGGTAGTATTGACCGAATCTCGCCGCTAGCCATGCCATCGGTAACAACGTTATTGATGAGGCTAAAATACTCTTTTGAGAGCTTTTTGCTCGTCTCCAGCCACTGCTCGTTTTTAGGGTCGTTCATTGACTCTATTTTTCGCAGGTCTTCTTGCACAAAAATATAGTAATACGGGTATTTCTCTTCAAACGACGCCATGAGCGCGGTCATTAATTTGGCAAGTTTTTCAGGTGCGGGAATATTTTCCTCCGCAATTATCTGTGCTTGCTGGATGTTGTCGCCAACCACCGTTGAATAAATGTCTTCGTAAAGATCTTGTTTAGAGCCGACATAGTAGTAAAGGCTGGCGCGGTCCATATTCGCTTCTTCGGCTATGTCACTTAGTTTAGTGGCGAGAAACCCTTTCTTTAAAAACACATTACCAGCGGCGCGGCGGATAATATCTTTGCGGTCGTTATAGAGGGCTTTACCGGATTCGGCACGGGATTTTCTTCGTATCTTAAGCTTGCTCATTGGGTGTATTGCCTTGCATTATTTTTTGGAGAAACTTGTCTCTAGTGTATGGCTTATTGGTCGCCACGCGTCATTAATATTGAATTTTTTTTCTAGCTAGTGATTCTAAACTAGCAAAAAATTATTGTCATGGTGATAGTGCTTGTGTGTCGGTCGGTGTTGCTTTATCTTCTCGGTTTATTCGTCTAGCGACTCGCATGCGATCCGCGTGCTGGCATTTACGCTCACTATTACGGCCGCCGCGATGTGGTCAGTATCCAATATTGTAATTAAAAAAATAATTTATCTGGTGGTAGTTACAATCCACTAAGTATCGTCGTTTGGTCGGGCTTGATTTCAGGCATACAGTTTCTGCTAGCAACGTTGCTATCGGAGGGCGGAGCTATTCAGAAAAATTGGCTTAATGAATCGGTAAGTACCTGGTTGTCGTTACTTCACTTGGGCGTCGTTGTTAACGGTGCCGGCTAATATGTTGGCGCGTTATCAGGTTAGCCGAGTTGCTCCGTAGGGGGCGGTAGTGGGCATGGTTGCGGGTGTGGCTATATTGGATGAGTCGGTGAGCAGGCTAGAATGGCTTGGCGCTGGCTTCATTATGTCTGCATTGTTCTTTATTGTTGCGGAGTCGCGGCGCGCTGGTTAGGCAGCGATACAATTTAAAGGCAGATAGCGAGCACTCGCTTCGGGTGCCCGTCGGGAAAAAACTCCTACGGTCAGTCAAATGTCGGCGCCGATGGGCTTGCGCATTAGGCCTTAGCCGTATTTGCTTAACAGCGCCGTGATGTGACTGATTTGATCGTTCGTTACGGCGTTGTCGCCGGCACCAGCGCCTTTAGACAGTTCCTGTTGCATCGCGCAGGCCATTGTTTCGAAAAACGTTTTGTCTAAGGCCTTGCGGGCTGCCGATAGTTGTTGGGCGACCCGTTCGCAGCTCTGTTCCTCTTCCATCATCTTCTGTATACCGCGCAGCTGTCCTTCAACTCGTTTCAGGCGAGTGATGAGTGCTTTGCGCTTTTTGTCCCATTCCAGTTCCATAATGCTTAATCTTCGATGCCTATACTTTGTCCAGTATATACTGCTAGGCGACTACAGCTAGAGCAAAACGGATAAAGCGAGGTCTCATTAGGCGCTTTGACGGTGTTGTGATCAGTTCGTTGGGGGTGGGTGTTGATTTAATCGGCAGCTGATGCGATTTTAGATATAATTTTTATTGGTGAAATTTTATGAGTATTGAAGATAGAAATGCCGGTGAGCTTATTCGTCGTGAAGTTATGGGTAGTGCTCATGTTGATACATCATTAGGCAATGCATCAGATTTTGATATGCCTTTGCAAGAGGCGGCGATGGAGCATGCCTGGGGCGGAGTGTGGACCCGCGAAGGCATTGATCGTAAAACGCGCAGCATTGTGACGGTGTCTATGCTTATTGCGTTACAGGCACATGGTGAGCTGAAAGGTCATGTGCGAGGGGCGTTAAATAATGGCGTTAGCCCAGAGGAAATTCGTGAAATCGTTATGCATGCGGCGGCTTATTGCGGCTACCCTGCAGCCCTGTCCGCAATGCGCGTAGCGCGAGAAGTCATTGATACGTATGGGGCTTGATTGCATTTTATGAATTTAAGGCTTTGTTGTACCGCGAGTTTGGCTATCGCGTTTATTACATGGCTAAAGATTCAATGGATCATTTCAGTTAAACAATAAACTTAATAACCAATTGTGAGGTAATAAAGCAAACCAAGAAAAAAATAAGCATTGCCGATACGCCAGCAAACAGTATTGGCATCGGATTAGACTCCGCCTGATCCATGAGTCTTTTTCGACCAGATTTGTTTTGAAGGGCAAATAATAAAGATAGGCCCTGCTTTAATGTTTCGACGATACCAAGTGGTTTTGGTGTTTGCTTTGAGACGGTGTTTGGGTCTTGCTGATTCATCATTGCCATTTTCTCAATTGCTGTTATCGCTGAGCTTATACTTTAGTCTACTTCTGAAAGGTAAAACAGGTACAGATGGGCCCGATTCTAACGGGTCAGTTATCTGAGGTGGGCAATTGCTAAGGTGTGGCTAATGCTCATTGATTAGTGTACCGAGCGTTTTTATCGCATTTTCGAGTTTACTTGTCCATGTGCTGCAGCCGTAATTGAGCCTTATGCAGTTTTTGAATCCTTGTGTTGCTGAGAAAATAGGGCCGGGAGCAATGCTGATGTTTTTGTTTAGCGCGGCGCGGAAGAGCTGCAGTGAGTCAATGTGTTCAGGCAGCTCAATCCACAGAAAATAGCCTCCTGCTGCGGACAAAAGCCTTGTGTTTTTCGGAAAATATCGATCAATAGCGGCCGTCATATAGCCGTGCTGAAGTTCTAGGGTATCTCGCAGTTTCCTCAAGTGTCGATCATAGCCGCCGTATTGTAAGTAGTTGGCGATGCCTAGTTGCGCGGGAATTGAGCTTGACAGTGTTGTCATTAACTTAAGGCGGTGTATTTTTGTGCTGTATTTTCCTGCCGCGCACCAGCCTATTCGATAACCGGGGGCCAGGCATTTTGAAAAGGAGCTGCAATGCAGTACATAGCCATCGGTATCAAAGGATTTGAGCGATTTGGGCGGGATATTGCCAAAGTACAGTTCTTGGTAAACATCGTCCTCAATCAGGGGGACCTTGTGTTTGGTGAACAAGGCGACAAGCGCCTGCTTTTTGGGGTCAGACATACTGGCACTGGTTGGGTTTTGAAAATTGCTCATAAACCAGCCTGCTTTAATTGGATGCTTTTTGAGTGCCTCTGTCATTGTAGGCAGGTCAATCCCATTAACTGGGTCTACCGGTATGGCGATGGCTTTTAACTTCAGACGTTCGAGTGCTTGTAAGCTGGCATAGAAGGCTGGCGCTTCAACCGCGACGAGATCCCCCGGCTCGGTAACGGCCTGTAAACTTAGGTTTAATGCTTCCAGAGCGCCATTGGTAATGACAAGTTCATCGTGGCCAAGGTGTACGTCGGCTATTGCATAACGCTGAAGAAGTTGTCGACGAAGCGCGACGCTGCCTTCTGGTAGGTATGAGACCAGTGAGTGTATATCCATCTCGCGGCTGGCTTTTGCGAGTGATTGCGACAGCCGAGTCATAGGGAAAAAGCTTGGGCAGGGAAAGGCTGAGCCTAGGGGGATAATACTCGGGTTGCTGAGTGAGCCAAGCACCGAAAAAACCAGCTCACTCACATCGACTTGGGTCGGGCTTAAAACCTGCCTGGTAAGCGCTGGTTGGCGCTTTAGAGTGTTACACACATAATATCCTGAACGCGGTTGCGAGCGGATTAGCCCCTGATTTTCTAGCAGAAAATAGGCTTGGTAGACGGTCGAAGGGCTAACGCGATAGGTTTTGCTGGCATGTCGGATTGACGGAACTCGCTCGCCAGATGCCAGCGCGCCACTGTGTATCAAATTACGAATATCCTGCGCCAGTTTTTCGTAACGTTTCATTCATTTCCCTATGAGCTTAATTGGCTATGCCTGTTTTCACTGTGCACGGTACCGGCTTGATATTTAATCTGGCGCTAGCGATAAATCCCTTTGCAGATTGCGAGATGCGGCATAGAAAAACAAGGCCGACATCATCATTATTGCTGGCACGATGTAAAGCAGTGCCATACCTAGTGCGGCGCCGCCAAAGCTTGGTGTGAGTAAGTCACTGAGTAAGCCTACACTCCAAGGCCCTAGCCCTAGACCAATAATGTTAATGATGAAAAACAGAATGGCTGACGCGGTGGCTCGCATACTCAAGCCCACTAAACCGTGGCTCATGGCAATGACATTGCCGAGATAGCTGTTCATTATTATGCCGGGAATTATAAGGCACGCTAAGGCCATGTATTTTCCGTCAACGGTAAACGCGGCGGCGGTAAAGGGTAGGCCAACGACAAGCGCGAGTACGGGCATCCACATATACCAGCGCTTGTCTCGCTTGCTGAGTTTGTCAGAGATATAGCCTCCAGCAATTACGCCAATCGCGCCTCCTAAGCCCAGTATCAGGGCTAACCAAGTGCCGAGTTCGCCGGTGGTCATGCCATGACTGCGAATCATAAATGAGGCGGTCCAGTTTGCCGTTGCATAGCCTGCAAAGGCGTTGAGCGCGGCGCCCATAGAGAGGTAGCGAAATGAGTGCCGACTCCATAACACGTAAAGCACCTCAGTGAGTGGTGCTTGCGTTACGCTTGCTGTTCGCGCTTCAGATTGGCCTCGCATTGGTTCTGTAATAGTGAATCTAACGATAATCGCCAGCAGTATGCCGGGCAGGCCCACGACGACAAAGGCAACGCGCCAGCCAAAAAATTCATTTAGCCAGCCACCAAGTAAAAAGCCAAAGAGAATGCCAATATTGACGCCAGAGGAATAAAGCCCCATTGCTGTTGCGCGCTTTTGGGGTGGAAAGATATCTGAAATCATCGAGTGGGAGGGTGGGCTGCCGCCAGCCTCACCGACACCAACCCCAATTCGAGCAAGTAAAAGCTGCGCAAAATTCTGCGCTAGGCCGCTAATACTGGTCATAAAACTCCAGGTAAATACTGCGAGTGCGACTATATTGCGACGGTTGGCACGGTCTGCCCAGCGTGCAATCGGAATCCCGGCAGTGACATAAAAGGCGGCAAAAGCGAAGCCTGTCAGCAGGCCTAAATGAGCATCCTTTAAGCCTAGGTCAGCTTTGATCGACTCTTGTAAGATGGCGAGTAATTGGCGATCAATGAAATTAAAGCTATACACCATCGTCAGGACCCCGAGGGCATAGTACGCAGCGCCGGGGATCTTAGAATCTAATACCTGATTTTTATCGTTTCTTTGTTTGTCGGCATCCATGTTCAGTATTCTCGTTATTTATTGTTATACGGAGTTTTTGGATTGCGATTACAGTAGCGGGCCGTCGCTGCCTTATGTGCGAGTCTAGGTTTATTCGGATATTCAAGGATGAGCGCAGATCCCTAGGCGGTTTTAATAAAACCTGACTAGGGATGCTGATCATGTTTCGGTGCTGGTCTTGGGAAAAGCGCCATTGCATTTCCCGTCGCCGCCGTTATTTTGATGGATTGATTAGGAATTTCTTGCCTGTCGCCTGCTGGCTGTAAGCGGTGACAATATCTTTGTTAAGTGCGTCGACCAGTGAGATTTCATCACTGTAGTGGCTCGCAAAAGTAGTGTCTAATTCATCCGCCACGCGTTTGCGCAGTTCCATGCCTTTTTCCATGCCGACCTTTTGCAAAAATGGGGTGAGCAGCCAGGCGTTAATTCCCCAGCTAAAGCCAAAGTTGCGGTTGATAATCGTTGGCGACATATCCAAGCCGCCGTATATGTAAAGCTGTTTAAAGGTGGTAGAGCCGTACGGTCCAGGCAAGTCCACATCTTTCAGTGCCGCGCGTTCCATGCAGCTTAGAATTCGGCTGCCAAGGTCGCCGCCGCCGGTGGCGTCAAACGCAATGTATGCGCCGGTTGCTTCAATCGCGGCGGTAAGGTCGTCCATGAAAGTATCATCACTGGAGTTGCATATATACTTCGCGCCTTGCGCTTTGAGGAGCTCGGCTTGGTCTTTTTTGCGAACAATGTTAATCAGGTCGATGCCGTCATCCTGGCAAATTCGGTTGAGCATTTGCCCCAAATTTGATGCCGCAGCGGTGTGAATAATGGCTTTGTAGCCCTCCATGCGCATGGTTTCCACAAATCCTAACGAGGTTAGCGGGTTAACAAAACAGGAGGCGGCTGCCTTTGCTGTCGTGCCTTCGTTCAGTGTCATGCATTGCATAACATTTACTTTTCGATACTGGCAATACAGTGCGCCGTCGAGAACGGCAACGGTTTTGCCGAGTAATGCTTGTGCGGCGTCGCTGCTGCCCGCTTTTACAACGGTGCCAGCACCCTCGTTACCGATGGGCAGTGGTTTGCCAACACGTGGCTTTACACGGCTTTCGATACCCTTGCGTAATTTGGCGGTATATACCGTGTCAGCGCCCGTTCCTGTGGTTTCGCCGGTGGAGACATCAGCGGGAATGATCAGTGTCGCTTGGTCGGATGGGTTGATTGGTGTTGCCTCAATTCGCACCACCACTTCATTCTCGCCGGGTTCAGGGATCGGGGCTGATTGTAGAAGTAATTTCAGGTGTCCGTCGTCGGTAACGAGCGAGCGTAATTGTAGGCCTGTGGTGGGGGTTTCCAGTGTCATGGGTTTATGTCCTTTAAGGCGCTGGTGAGTTGGTTTCTGCTTAACTATAGCGTGTTAGCAGTGATTACTTCTATAGGTGCGTCGGTTATGGGCGAGATGGCCATGGCTTTGCTCGCCAATCTTCAGGTGGCAATGGTGTTCTACTGGCAGTAATGCGCAGCGTCTTTAGCAAAATTGTTATTAGCCTAGCAGAATATTTTTACTCTGGGGGTGATGGTACTGCTTTGGCTCGCTGGGCTACCGCATTAACGCGGTAGCAGCTTCGCGGGCATCGTTTTAAAGGCATGAATAGAGTTTGAGCGTATATAACTGGGTTCGCCCAACAGTTCGATACTGGCGAAGTGCTTGAAGAACTCCTCAAAGAATATCCTTGCCTCCATCCGTGCTAAGTTTGCGCCAAGACAGAGATGAATACCGTGTCCGAAGGCCATGTGAGGGTTATGCTTGCGCTCAATGTTGAATTGCATCGGCTGATCGAAAACCGCTTCGTCAAAGTTGGCTGAGCTATACAGCATGACCACTTTGTCTTCTGCTTTAATCGCCGTGCCGCCGATGTCCGTGTCGCAGGTCGCCGTGCGGCGAAAGTAGTGCAAAGGACAGGTCCAGCGCAGCATTTCTTCTACGGCACTAGGCAATTTCTCTGGCTGGGCTTCGAGCTCCCGATACAGTTCAGGCTGCTGCAGGAGCTGGTACATGCCGGAGCTGATTAAGCCGCGGGTGGTTTCATTGCCTGCCACAGCGATCTGCACAAATAGGCTGGCGAACTCCGCTTCAGAAATGAGCTCGCCGTCGACTTCTTGGTTAATCAGCAGGGATATCAGATCGTCGCCGTCTTTGCCCTTGCGCTCACAGGCCAGCTCAAAACCGTAGGTGCCCATTTCGATGCTGGCCTGCAGAACGTCTTCCTCGGTGCCGCCTAGGTCGGGGTCCGAGGCAGAAGTTTGCATGTCGGACCAGCGCCGGATCTGCGGCCACATGTCCCGGGGGATTTCCATTAACTCGCAGATGACCGCGGTGGGCAGATCGCCGGCCAAATCATCGACGAAGTCCACGGTGTCACGGCCTTGGGCTGAGCGCATAATCTCTTGGGCTATGGCGCGTATTTGTGGCTCAAGTGCCTTGAGTCGGCTCGATGTAAAGCGGGTAATGACGGCGCGGCGAGGCTTGGCGTGACGCGGCGGATCCATCCCGAGTAATTGGTTGCGGGCCATTTCTAGGGTGCTGTCCGGCAGGTCATCAATAAGCACAAAACCCCGTTCGGCAGAGAAAGTCTTGAAGTCCCGTGACACCGCCATGACGTCGGCGTGCTTGCTAATCACCCAGTAGCTGCTGCCGTCAGGATGAGGGTGGCGATACACCGGTGCATTTTCGCGCAGCCATTGAAACTGGCTGTGGGGAATCCCCTTTAGATAACTGTCTGGGCTGTATACATCAATATTCATCTTATTCCACCAATACTTTTGGCGTTGCTAAGCCTTGGGCTTCGCACATGGCGAGGTAGAAGTCGAGGGTCATCTGCCCATCTACAGCGTAGGTGATATTGCCGTCGGCATCCAAATTAAGGTTTGCGCCATACATTTGAAACCACACCCGAGTATTGTCCTCGATACATTGCAGGGTATGCATTGATCCCGCTGGTTCATAAAGGAATGAACCGGCACGGTTAACGTAGTCGTACTCTTTGTACTTCCACGCGCCGGAGCTGGTGTAGCCCCACACTGGTCCAGTGTGTTTGTGGGTTTCAACTTCATAGCCTGCTTTGAAGATGTTCTCGATTATCCACAGGCCTTCGCCGCGCTTGACTTGTAATACCCGTAGTAGACTGCCATCGCCAATGTCAATGAACGGCAGTTCGTCTGCGCCGATGTGAACCGCCTCAGTAATAGACATATTTGCTCCTGATGTTGTGGTCTCTTTCGAGTTCTTATTGGAAGTTTTCTTCGTAGCTAGTGCGAGTATGACCAGAAGGCAAGGCCATTAATACCTCCATTTGGGGGAGGTCGCGCTATTTCATGGTGGCGGTTGGTTTGGGCGATATTTGAGCCAAAGTCCTTGCTTCTAATATAGTGTAAATTTCCAGTAAATCACTGCTCAGCCCCGCTACTGCTTTAAATCTACTAGATATCAAATTTATGCCCCCCTCAAGCGCCAGCCGTCGCCCTAATATCTGCCGCTCCGCATACCATATTGTTTGAAGGACTCTCTCGTGTGGGCATGCCGACAACCACGGGGCATTTGAATAGTTTTCTATTTATAGGGCAAATACCTGCCATTGGATAGGCGCGTATTGCCGGTATTCGCGCGACGATAGCAGCTTTGGGGGTGTGTTATGCAAACCTTAAAAGCTAAGCGGATACTTGTTACGGGTGCTGGCGCGGGGATAGGTAGATCAATCGCTGTTAAGGCCGCTCAATTAGGGTGCCGAGTTGCTGTTGCCGATATAGATAAATTTACTGCGGAAATGGTTGCCCAAGAAATTAATTCGGCGGGTGGTGAGGCGATAACTATAGAGGTGGATGTCAGTAGCATGGATTCAGTAGCCGCTATGATTACCCGCTGTGAAGCTACCTTTGGCGGTTTAGATTGTGCGGTTAATAATGCGGGCGTCGCATCAGCGCAGGCGTTGATTGAGGAAAGTTGCGTAGATGATTGGCATAGGATTATGGACATTAATCTCACAGGTTGTTATCTGTGCATGAAACATCAAATACCGCTGCTGCGGGCGGCAGGCGGCGGGACTATTGTTAATATGTCGTCTATGGCAGGAGTGCTGGGGGCGCCGATGTTAGCGGCGTACAGCGCCTCTAAGCACGGTATTCTCGGTCTTACTAAAACGGCTGCGGCTGAATACGGAGGGGCTAATATCCGAGTGAACGCCGTGTGCCCGGGGGTGGTAAATACCGAGACGATACGCAATTCCGGTGTTGACTGGGCGTTACATAATCCTAATCCCTTGGGGCGTACGGCTGAGCCGGAAGAGATAGCGGAGGTGGTATTGTGGTTGCTTTCCTCGGCATCAAGCTACATCAATGGTCAGGGTATTTGTGTGGACGGCGGGCGTGGGGCGACAAATATAGTGATGCCTAGTCTGTAGTTATTTATATTTTCGGTATAGTTGTGGCGCTATTTCGTGAGTCTCTGAGCGAAATTTTTCGCATATTCGGAATAATGATTCGGCTCACGATTTAGAATGTTACGAAGGCTAAGCGAGTTACCACCACGATAACCGTAGTCATTAAAAAAGCTGACCATCTTCATGATATTGGCTAGCGTCCAAGGTGAAAAGCCCTGAGCGGACATGTGAGCGACCCATTCTTTGGCGTCTAATTGATCGGCACGTATCGGGCGCTGTAGTTCAATTGCTAAGATGGCCGCCATTTCCGTCACGGTTAGCGAATCGCCGCTGCACAGTTCAAAGGTGCCGCCGTAAAACCTGAGATTCCCGACGACATTACTCAGTGCCTGCGCCACGTCTTCAATATCTATCATGGCGAGTTTTTGTTGATGGCTCCAGGGCCATGCTAATACACCGGAGCTTTCTACTTGTGGCCAAATAAGTTCTAGGTTTTGCATAAACATGCAGGGTTGAAGAACGGTGAAATTTAAGTTTGAGCGATAGAGAGCGTCTTCGACTAATAGTTTATTGTGGTGACTTGGTATGTCCGCAGGATGGCTGTGATAGCACGACATAAACACGAAATGGGCAATGCCCGCGGCCTCGGCCACATCAACTAGGCGGCAGCCCATTTCCGCTTCGTCCTCGACGATATTAGGCGGGATGTGGATGATTGTATCGACGTCTTTAACCGCTTTACGTAAATCCTGCTCATTGCGGAGGTTACCTACAGAGGTGTGTTGGGCGCCAGCTGAAAGTAATTGTTTTGCCGAGTCTTGACTTGAGGTGAGTGCTTTTACCGTGTGTCCAGCTTTGAGTAGTGCGGCCATTGTTTGGCGGCCAACAAGACCCGATGCACCAGTAAGTAAAATCATGGTCGATTTCCGTTAGTTTTTTATGTTTTTTTCGAGGTATGCTCATGCAATTAGGCCGAGCTGGCGGGCCCGCTCTACTGCTTGCATGCGACGTCGAGTACCAACTTTGTCGTATATTTGCTGCATATACCATTTGACCGAGCCTTCTGTAATCCCGAGACGTTGTGCAACCTCGCTATTGCGCATGCCAGAACCAATAAGGTTAAGTATTTCTTTTTCGCGTGCGGTGAGATTGCCGTTCAAGCAATTTTGGCTAACGGGCTCGATTTTCGATTTTTCTTGGCCGATATTGTCATTAAATATTTCGAGCAAATGTGCTGCAAAGGCATCGGTGGGATTATGTAATGCCAGCTCATTTGCTCGATTATAATTTGTCAAAATGGTGCGAATGATTGATCCTTCATCAATAAACTGACGTATCTGACGTGTATCAATTGCTATATTCATCGCATCACGTAGCATTCTTAATGCAGCTCTTTCATCGCCAGATATAAATAAAATTTGTGAAATCAATAGTTCCCAGCTTACACGAGATTGCAGGGCGCCAGCGGAAAGTGTATGGCGACGCCAAAGTTTGGCAATACGTGATGCCTCTTTGGTGTCGCCATCGATTAATAAAATACGGATCGATATTTGAGCTCGCAGCTCGTCTACTGTAGTAGAAAGGCTGTGAGGCGTTACGTTTTTGGCGCAAGGCAGTAGTGCCCCCTCGCGAGCATAGCGCTTTGCTTGTTCAGCCTTCCCTATCTGGATGTATAATTTGATTAATTCTGCCGACAGTGCGACGCGCAGTCTTTCTAGCTTGCGCTCTGTTGCAATGCTTATCCCCTCTTCAAGGGCTTGAAAGGCGCCATCAAGGTCGGACTTTGCGGCGCAGATGCGCGAGCGCGTTAGAAATCCGGATCGCAATTGATCGGTAAACGCAAATTCAGTGACGTAAGGTAGTGTTGCATTAACTAAATCAGCCGCGCGTTCTAGGTGGTTTTCTTGGTAAAGTATTTCTGCAAGTGGTAATGCGGGGAGTGCGGATAATGACGAATTTAAACCACCGAATCTAATACCTTCCGCTAGACCTTGTTCAAGGGCCCGTCTCGCAGAATTTGTTTTGCCAATAAAAAATAAGGAGGGTCCTATGCTTGCTTGTAAAGCTATTGACGCAAATGTATAGGTTGAGCGCATCAAAATGCCCTGAGCCATTGATTGTAAGTGCTCAATGTCATTAAGTTTGTATTGTTCTCGGCGAGAGTCCATAAGGTGACCGTAAATTGTGCCACACAAATACGGATGATTCTCTTCTGGGTATTGCTCTAGAAGGGAGTTACACAGAGTCTCAACTTGTGCGTGTTGGTCGTGAGCAGCGGCTAAGACCATCTCTCGATGTGCTAAAAGATAGCGTAATTTCTTTAATTCCTCCGGTGATGTATTTTGAGAGTTTTCCTGGTGTTTGAGAATGTTTTTGACGTTGTTAAGAAGTTCACGCGTTTCGTTGAAGCGTAAATTACGGGTTGCAAGCCAGGCTAGTGTAAGTTGCACGCGAGGGTAGCGTTTTAGAATGCTGGGTGGAATTTGAGCGACGAATTTATTGACTAAACGAAACTTGCCTGTATAGGTCATATCCTGACAACGATGTTCGAGCAACTCTAACGCCTGTACCGGGTCGCCACCTTTGAGGGCGTAATCTATGGCGTTGTCGTGGTCGCCAACTTGACAGTAAAAATCACTGGCCCGTTTGTATAGTGTGGGAATGTGGTCGGCGTACTGGTCGTGCAGTTGTTGCTGTAAAAAATCGGAAAATAAATGATGGTAACGATATAGCCTGCGTTCATCGTCCAGTAGCTGTAAAAATAGACCAGAGGTTTCTATTTCGCTGAGAATTTTTGCGCAGTTAGGTTTGCCGGTAATGGCTTCGCATAATTCTGGGCTGAAGTATTCAAGGAAGGATGTGAAAATTAGGAATTTTTGTGTTTCTTCGTGTTGACTGCGAATAACTTCATCACCAAAAAAATCAGCGATACTCCGTTTGGATCCGGTGAGTTTATTGAGTAAATCTCGCGGCGGTATTGTTTCGGTTTTGGCGCTTAAGCAAAGTAGCTTTATACCTGCAGCCCAGCCTTCAGTCTTTTCCTCAAGTAGCTTAATGTCCGCTGTGCTAAACGCTAATTTTGGATCTAATAACGAGGCTATTTCGTCTTCTTTAAAACGCAATTCCTCACTGGAAATCTCTTTCAGTTGTCCTTGTGCTCGGACTCGGCTCAAGTGTAAGTCTGGGGTTCGACGCGATGTTACCAGGAAATGCACGAGAGGTGTTGCGAGCTCAATCAGCTGACACAGCGCCGACTGGGGTGCTGGTGCAAGCAGGTGCAGATCATCAATACATATATAGAGCGGCTCTGTGCGCTTTGCTAGTGCTTGGGCGATATGTGTTATTAATGAGTCTCGGCTTTCAAACATTTCGTTATTACGGTTATTTCGTGTTCGAGAGCCTAACTCTAGCTCGAATTGTAGTGCACCGGCGATATGGCTAAGCAGTTCGGTCGCACTGGTTTCGCTTGAGCTTACTGTAAGCCAGAGAGTGTCGTAATTTAAAAACGTTAGTGCCTTGCACCACTGCGTGAGTAGAGAGGTTTTCCCATACCCTGCGGGGGCCTGTATTACCGTAAGGCGGTTGGTCGATATCTCTGGGAAGTGGGCGTCAAGGCGAGTTCGCAGGACTAGGTCGGGTTGATTCAGTGGCGCTTGGTTCGCTGTCTGTAGGAATGCCATGACGGTGGCCTCCGAAAATTGCCTTATTTTAGGTGGGTCATTAAATATATTTGATGGCCTAGTATTTATATTTAACAACTATATACAATATCTTTGGTCGCTGCTATTGTTTGCACATAATATACATATATCGTTCAAAGCAGTCAATTTTATCGCCGGTGCGATATTCTGCGACGCGAACGCTGATATTGCCTGAGGTTGGGCGTCAACTAGTGGGCTCTGTCTTGCTATTAAAATAACTAATTACGAGGTTAACGTATGGTTTGGTGGCCGCTGGCGTGGTCTGCGGAGCTACGATCTAAGCCGTTGGCAGTTAATGTTTGCGGTGAGGAGCTGGTCTTGTTTCGCGGTTTACAAGGGAAGGCTCAGGCGCTAGAGGATCGCTGCCCACATCGTCGCGTGCCATTGTCGCTTGGTAGGGTTACGGCAGATGGCGAGCTTCAATGTGGTTACCACGGATGGATATATGATGGTGTAAGTGGGCAGTGCACGAAAATACCAAATTTTAGGGGTGACGAGCGCGTGTCGCCGCGAATTAAGGCGGCGAGTTACCCGGTGGTTGAGCGTAGTGGCGTAATTTTTGTTGGGTTTGCTGCCTCGCGCAGCGACGCGCCTGATATCGGAGCCAGGGATCTTTCGACTTCGTGCACAGGCCGAGCGGAGCTTAGCTTGGGGCACGAAACTTGGATGCGAATATTTTTGCATTCACCGGGGCGTGCTGTGGGCCTGTGTGCAGGGCTTGGCGCCATTAGAAGTCATCGGGTAGACGGGGATTCTCTAGTGTTTGATGAGCCTTTTCAAAACGGTAAAGGACTGATCCGTACTCGATGTTGGGCTGGGAGTGGCTATGCGCAAATGCAGCGAATTAATTCGTCTGGCCTGCTAAATGCTCAAGTCGATATAGCGAGTCTTCCGGATGGCAGTGGCGGAACGCAGGTCCGGTGGCGATATGCCCGAAGAGGTGTTCACTGGAAATTTACCGGTTTGTTGGTGAAGCTTTTGCCGGCGCTGATGCCAATTACGGTATCCCAGGGCCTGGCCTTGCAGTCGGATATTGAAGCAGGTTTTATATTCAACGAGTGGTGTCGCTTGTCCCGAGTATCTAGCGATGAGCGGGTGGCCTAGGAGGTAGCAGTGACAATATTAGCATCTGGGTCGGATAGTTTGGCGTCCGTGAAGCGCTTGCCCCCTGAAGACCCTCGCCAGTGGCGACCGGGTCAATTTGCGTTAAGGGATACTTGGTTGCCTGTAGCCCATACGCCGCATATAAGTCATAGGGCTATTCGGCGTGAGGTTCATTGCCAGCCGTATTTTTTGTGGCGAGATGGGTCACGAATCCGGGCGGCGGAATTTCATCCCGACGAGCTTGTGCAGAAACGCAATAATGCCAGTGAGTTCACGGCCGGAACCGGTGAATACCCGCCGGTAGTAGAGCGTTATGGCTATGCTTGGGTATGGTATGGCAACCCGATGAATGCCGATGTTGAACTCATTCCAGATGTGCCGTATTTACCACGTGAAGGCAAGCTTCCTAAAAACATGTGGGGTACCGTTGTTTTTGATTGTACATACGAGCTGACCTGTGAGAACTTGCTGGACCTTACCCACTCCGATTTTTTGCATTCTAGGTTGATTGGTGATTCCTTTTCAGAGGACGATCAGGTTTCAGTTGAGTCTACGTCGGAAACCATTTTTATGGTCCGAGAGGCCCGTGGGCGCAAGGTGGGATTAGCTCAGCGGTGGGCGGCAAAGAGCAAATTTCAGGATATGCGTGCACATACCTTTATTCACCTGCGCAGTGGCGTGACTATTCTGCACGGTCAATTTACTCCCGGGATGTCAGTGCGCTTATTTCACCCAGACGTGCCGGTATCCCCCTACAAAACCCATAACAATTACACCTTTAATCCTAAAAACGCCGATTTTATGACTCGTCATCTATTTCCCTTAATGGCGCCAATTATTGGGGCGCAGGATAATAGTATGTTGAAACCGCAAAACGCGCGCTACTTGGCGGGAAGTGACAGAGAAGATTTTAGTTCCCGTTTTGATAAGGCCGGGATTACGTATCGGCGGAGTATGAAAGCATTAATCGACAGGCAAAAAAAAGGGGATTTCTCATATCGCTCGGATTGTGACCCAGGTGCAGACATTGCAAAGCTGATAAACGTGGAGCGTGAGCGTGGCTAAGGTATGTGTTACTTGCTATGACATAGTTTGAATAATGATATAAGCGCCTATCTTTTGTCAGGCGCGTCGGGGCCTGCTGAAGTGCATCATGCGTAATAGTTTGCTGGGATAGTGCATGCATTCAGAATAAATTTAAGGAGTAGATCAGATGAGTTTAGAGAATGTTTTTCAGCACAGCTCTGAATTGCGGGCGGAAATTTGTAAAGATCTGTCGGAGAAGCAGACGCAGCGCGCTATGATCTGGATGAATTTGCAGGACACTTTAAATCGTGGGGATTTTGCCGCGATGGATGCTTTTTTTCATGACGACTTCAGCTATGGCAATCCTAGTCGTCCCGACCTAGGAAGTTACGCGTCATGGAAAACGTCGCCGATGGAGTTATACAAGCGATTCCCGCCGAGTGCTTATCGAACAAAAGCGGTTGCGGGTGCGAATGACGATGAAGTATGGGTCTACTGCCATCATACCGGTAAGCATACCGGTGGGCCTTACATGGGCAAGCCACCTGAAGGTAAGGAAATCAGTGTGGAGTGGTTTTCATCAGTGAGTTTTAAAGGTGACAAGATAGTGCGAATCTTCAGCATTGCTGATGTATTGTCCATGCTAATACAGATTGATGTTGTTGATCCGGCCGTGTTGCCTGTTGATCCGTATAAATAGTTCGTGATGTTTAAATGAAGGTAGTCAAAGAATTGGCTGGATGTTTTAGAGCGCGGTAGGAGTTAGGTATGTCAGATTTGTTTTCTGTAGCGGGTAAAGTTGCGGTCGTAACCGGTGGTAGTAGCGGTATTGGTTTGATGATCGCGCGTGGATTGGTTGAGCACGGCGTAAAAACCTATATCGTAGCGAGAAATGCTGAAATGTGCGCGGCTAAGGCGGCGGAATTGTCTGAGATAGGTGAGTGTCACGCGTTACCGGGTGACCTCTCGACATTGGAGGGCATTAGCGGTGTGGTAGCCGAGTTTGCTGCAAAGGAGTCTGAGCTCCATATTTTGGTGAACAATGCGGGGGCTATGGCCGAGGCGCCACTAGATGAGTTCAGTGAGGCGGATTGGGATTTGGTCGCCAATTTAAATCTAAAATCACCCTTCTTTATTACGCAGCAGTTTTTGCCCTATCTTCGCAAAGCCGCAAGTGAGAACGCTCATACGAGTGTTATTGCGATTGGCTCTGTTGGTGGTTTGCGTGTAGGGCCTAAAGAAAATTATTCCTACTCTTCGACCAAAGCCGGCTTGCATCATTTGGTGCATGCATTGGCCAAGCGACTTGCACCTGAGCATATCACTGTCAATGCGATAGCGCCGGGATTCTTTCCATCTGGTATGACGCAGATAACTGATGAGATTAAAGCAGCGGTACTGGCTGCAGTTCCTCGGCGCCGTGTAGGTGTGGCAGAGGATGTTGTCGGCGCGGCTATCTATTTTTCTTCCAAGGCAGGTAATTTCGTGACGGGCAGTGTGTTGCCGGTAGAGGGTGGGATGACACTTTAAGGGTCATGACGTTCTTTGGGTTACTTTAGTGTAATGCAACTTAGTTACTATCAAGTTGGCAGTCCAAGTGCAATTCTAGTGTCGAGAAAGTGAATGATTTTTGTTGTTTGGTTATTCCAGTCCTCATGCTCCTCATCCGAGTATAGATTGCTGTGGGGGTGGTCGTTATTGCGGATATTGAGGACAGGTATCGAAATGCTATCGAAGGCGCTGTCAATTTTTTCGGATAGCGTGGTTGGCACACTTAAATTAATTAGAATAAGTTCGGTAGCCAATTGAGATTTACTTTGCGTTAGACATAGCAGTGCATATGCTGCCTGCACCCCCTCAGCTAATAACGCGGGCTTGATAGGCAATAGTTTCAGAAGCTGGTTAAGCTGATACTGGTAATCCGCAGCTGTCATCAGATTCCCTTGTGTTGGCGTATCGGAAAGGGGGTGACGAGCCTCGGCAACGATCAATTGGTAGTGGTGCTGAAGCAGGCGATGACGAATTTTGTTGCCAAAGGTTCGGCAAATTTCGCTACTGCCTATTAATAGCAGTGCTGGATCCGCTGGGTTGCCATAAAAATTTAGCGAGTAGGCTGGTGTGCCAGTGCAGTCCTGGTTCGATATATCATTAGATGCAAGCATAGTGTCTTAGGCGTAGTCAGAAGTCAGGGATAGATTAGCGCGTAATTCTTGGTTTAGTCCTCTATCTTTCGATAGGCTAAATTTATTGCGCTCTGTTTAAAAATACTTGCGAAAGATAGGTGCGATGATTGACTTTAGTCTGGAGACTGTCTTGATGTTGCCGCCTAGATTTCCGGCGCAATGCCTTCATTAAGTGGCAGTTTCTGGAGCGATTATGCAATACACCTCAGTTGATCAGCAGTTGGCGGCTCAGTTTGGTAGCTATATATTGCCAGGACGCATCACTGATCCACAGCGCGGTTTAGATGAAGCTAAGCAGTTAGAAGAACTGGGGCTTGGCAGTGCATGGTTGTCGGAACGATATGCCTTAAAGGAGCCGGCCGTTGCCTGTGGGGCGATAACTCAGTTGACATCAAAAATAGATATTGTTGGTACATTTTACTGCCACATGCGCCACCCGGTGGTTACTGCGAGTATTGCCAATATGCTCCACGCTTTGTCGGGCGAGCGCTTTGGTATGTTGCTTGCTAAAGCGATAAAGCCATTTTTTGACGCGCTGGGTATGGGGCCTATTACCTTCAAAATGCAGTCTGATTTCATTGATATAATGCACCGGCTATGGCGTGGTGAGACTGTAAATTATAAGGGGATTTTGGGCGAGTTCCCGAAAATGCGCTTGACTGACTACTATCAAGGTAGCGCTCCTCCGATATACCTAACTGCAATTGGCCCTAAATCATTGGCATTTGCAGGGCAGCACGCAGACGGTGTGCTGCTTCATCCATTGTTGACCTGCGAAGCGGTAAAACGCTCAGTTGCAATAGTGCGGGAGGCGGCGGAGCGCGCTGGAAGACGGGCTGATACCGTCAAAATATGGGCAAACGTCGTTGCCTCACCTGACCTCCCCCTAGAGCAAGAGGCGGCGGTTGTCGGCGGGCGGGCAATCACGTATTTGCAGGCGCCCGCTTTGGGCGATGTAATTGTTGAGGCCAATGGCTGGGACAAAACCTACCTCGATAATATTCGTAATCATCCGCTAATGGCCAGCTTGGGCAAGACCACTGCTGATCAAGGTTTAGCTAAAGAACAGTTAATTGAGCTTGCGCAAGAAATCCCAAATGAATGGCTTGTTGAAGGAAATGCACTAGGTACTTCAAAACAATGTGCGGGCCGATTAATGGATTACATTGCCAGTGGTGCCGATGCGATTTTACTACATGGTAGCGCCCCCTCTGAAATGGCTTTAATGGTCGCAGCGCTTCGCAATGAAATCGCCGGTGCATTTAAAAAATAATAGGTATTTAGTATGACAGCACAAGAAAGCGGTGATGCAATTCGTGATCGGTTGACGAGCTGGATAAGCAGAAAACTACCAGGTGCGACGAGGGTGGAAATATCAGACTTCCAAGCACCTTCCGGTATGGGCTGGTCTGTTGAAATTATTTTTTTTGAATTGAGCTATTATTTGGGCGAGCAGTTACATCGGCAGCAATGTGTTTTGCGCCGGGAAGGCCAAGATTCACCGTTAATACTGGGGACAGACCTCGCTCGCCAAGCTGCTGTCATGCAATACGTTGCCGAGCATAGTAAATTGCCTGTGCCCGAAGTATTGGGTATGGAGGCGTCAGCTAAGGTGTTGGGCGCGCCTTTTATGGTGATGGCTCGCTTAAGTGGTCGCGCTGTCCAGCAAAATCCAAACTACAACGTCACGGGCTGGGTAAGTGAGCTGCCTGAAGGTCGCAGGGCTGAGCCTTGGCTGAATGGCGTGACGGCGCTAGCACAGCTTCATAAAGTTGATGCAGATGGTTCACTGACTTTCTTGCGCCAATCAGAGCGCGGCGCGACAGGCTTGCCTCAATACCTCGCGTGGGTCAAAGAATGGTTCGACTGGGCCGCTCATGGACGTAAGATCGATGTTGCTGAGGCCGCATTGTCCTACTTGTTTGATTCTATGCCTGCAAGCACAAAAAATGCGGTTTTATGGGGCGATCCCACACCCGCAAACTGTTTGTTTGACGAGAATTTAAAACTGGTTGGGCTATTGGATTGGGAGTTGGCCGGTATTGGGCCGGGTGAAATCGATTTGGCTTGGTGGTTATTCATGGATCAGTTAATGAGCGAGGGCTTGGGTTTTCCGCGTTTGCTTGGTCTGCCTACCCGGGAGCAATTGATTGAGTGTTATGAGAAAGAAGCATGCAGAACTGTTGAGAATATTGAATATTATGAAATCTTAAGCGGCTTGAAAATGGCGTTAGTCACTTTGCGCTCTGTAGATCGTAGCATTGAATCTGGCGGCCTAAATTTGAAGTGGGATAATAATGCGATTCGTTGTAATCCTTCCATCGCTTTGTTAGCGCGCAAGCTAGGTTTGGCTGAGCCAGCCGATAATGATGATTTCAATTTATATATAAAGAGCTTGTTTGCTTGATAGCGGAAGCTGACATTTATTACTAGAGTCGTGAGGGGTGAAGATTGGATACATTGAAATTTCGTAATGCTTTAGGGCAATTTGCGACAGGGGTGTGCGTGATTACAGCCAAAACTACCGACGGTACAGCTTTTGGCATCACCGTGAACTCTTTTGCCTCAGTATCCTTGGAGCCACCGCTCGTGCTGTGGAGTTTACGAAACGACTCGGAATGCTACGTTGATTTTGAGTCAGCTAAGTACTACACCATCAATATTCTTGAGGCTGGTCAGACGGCTTTGTCTAATCAATACTCGAAAAAAAACCAACATCTGTTGCAGGGTGATCAATATCGTATCGGAAAAAGTGGTGCGCCGGTATTGCGTGGGGTGTTGACGAGTTTCGAATGCGAAAGCTGGCAGCGTTACGATGGTGGCGATCACGTTATATTAGTGGGTCGAGTAATTGAGATGGATGTGAGCCCGGGTGATCAGCCGTTAATATTTCATAGTGGCGCTTACCGTGAATTACGATAGAACTCTAATACTGAGCTTGTGCTGATTGCCTACGTGCAATGCACTGAGTGGTTATAATAATAAAAAATATTGTTAAGGGGTGTATATGGCGCGTACCGACATATTTAAAATAGTTTTGGTGATGGTGGTGCTAGCGCCCTTGGTCGTTATTCAATCTGGTCCTGGAATGACACCTAATTGGATGACTGGGCGTTGGGCCGGTGTGCCGATAACAGTCATAGCGACGGGCCTTTGGTTTGTGACTATGATGAGTTTGACCGCAATTTTTGCTCGTCTTGGCATGGCTGACAATGGAGGTGATGAGTAATGCTTTCCGCATCCATAAGCTACTTTTTTATCACAATCGGGATCACCCTTGCCATAACCTTTTGGGCTGCCGGCCGCAATACCGGTAAAGCGTCGTACTACGCCGCAGATGGGAAAATCAGCGGAACCCAGAATGGTTTCGCTATTGCCGGTGACTATATGTCGGCGGGGACTATCCTAGGCATTGTTGGTTTATATACCTTGATTGGCGTAGATGTCGCCTTGTATTTTATCGCACCTTTGGGTGGGCTCTGCTTAGGGTTGGCTGTATTAGTGGGCCCGCTGAGGCGGATGGGTAAGTTCACCCTAGGGGATGTTATCCAAAGCCGGCTTAAAGCGCCAAGGACCCGTGTTATAATTGGTGTGTGTACTATCACCATTTCTTTGATAAACCTAGTGGCACAGATGGTTGGTGTGGGTGGTCTAATCTCTATTGTTTTTGGTCTTGAATTTAATATGGCTGTCGTTATTGTCGGTGGCTTGATGGCTGTCTATGTGGCTTTTGGTGGGATGCTTGCGGCGACATGGGTGCAGATAATTAAGGCGGGTATTCTGGTTCTGGCAGTAATTCTATTGTCTATTTTGTGTATTGATAAGGCAGATGGTATCGCTGGCCTATATGCTAGCTCGCTTACGCAAACCGGAGATACTAGATCGTTATTTGAATTTGGTGCTTTAAATCATGGTATGTTCTCGTCGATTTCACTTGCCGTTGCATCAGTAGCTGGAATGATGAGTATGCCGCACTTACTCATTCGGTTTTTTACCGTGCCGAGCGAGCGCGAGGCTAAGCGTTCACTTTTGGTTGGTACCCTATTGATAGGTATGACCATGGGGCTTGTCTTCTTGGTGATTAGCCCTGCGGGGCTGCTCTGGGTTGGTGGCAACCCGAGTTACCAAGATGAGGCTGGCGTAGTGCTCGGTGGCTCTAATATGATTACCTTGCACTTGGCTCGAGAGCTGGGTGGCGAGTTTTTCTTTGGTATTATGAGTGCGGTGGCGTTTTCAACAATTTTGGCCGTTGTAGCCGGCTTAACGGTTGCAATTTCGTCCGCAACTTCCCATGACATAGTTTCTGCATTAACAAAAAATGATAGTTTGTCGGAGAAGCGCGAGGTCACTATTTTTAGGTTGGCGGCGCTGCTAACTTCAGTTATCGCGGTCGGCTTGGCCGTTGTATTTCAGCACGAAAATCTAACGTTTCTCATCGTTATGGGGCTTAATGTTGCTGCTAGTACTACATTCCCGCTGTTGATGCTTGCGATATACTGGAGTGGACTTACCAGTGCAGGTGCGGTGGCGGCTGGTGTTGTTGGTCTAGTGACTAGTGTTGGACTTATTATACTTAGCCCTGCTTTTTGGGTGCGAGTACTCGGGCATGCGGAAGCGATTTTCCCGGCGGATTACCCCGCATTAATCTGTATGCCGCTCGCTTTTTCTGCGGCATGGTTGGTGTCGAAGGTCTATGCTAGCCCTGTTGTCAGTCCAGCGCAGTAATTGGTGCGCATAGCGTTTAGCGTCGCCCGGTGTAGGCTGAATATTTGCAGCGAATATTTATAGTCTTCCGCTCTGTTCTAATGTTAGAAAAGAACGGAAGGGCTTAAGGGATTAGGCAATCTTAGGCATGATTTCTTCAGCAACCCACTGGAGTCGCTCGCAGTAGGATTGCAGGCCGTCAAGCGGCGGAAGCGGTACAATTGTTTCAGTCACCCCAAGTTCTTTCAGCCAGCCGCATTGGTCGATAATTTTTTGGCTATTCCAATTACCCGGCGCACGAGGGTCATCCAGTACCTCGTGACGCGCGCCAATATTCAGCATTTCTAAGGCGAAGAACACGTCTAGGTGGCGACCATCAAATTCGGTTTGGCTGCGAATGTAATCTAGTGATTCGGGGAATTTTTCTGGCGGGGTTTGAAATGGTGACCAGCCGTTTCCGTATTTAGCTGTGCGACGTAACACCGCCGGTGCATCGCCGCCAAACCATATTGGCGGGTGTGGATTTTGTATGGGTTTCGGTGCAAAGGCGACGTTGTCAAATTGCACGTGCTTACCTTTGAATGACGGGCTTTCCTTAGTCCATAGTTCTAAGATGGCCTGGATGTTCTCCTCTGCAATTTCGCCGCGTTTTTCAAAGGGTATATTTATTAACCCGGCAATCATTTAGATCTGCTATAATACTCAAATGAATG
>TARA_R110001599_G_scaffold3619_2_pt1 | contig 47974 bp, 25 predicted proteins | sample TARA_R110001599 | Tara Oceans TARA_R110001599 (sample SAMEA4398360) | marine metagenome | biome: Polar Biome; feature: [MES] marine water layer (ENVO:01000295) within the mesopelagic zone...; material: water (ENVO:00002006), including particulate matter (ENVO:01000060) such as...... | reverse complement strand
TGACATTGTCAGGGCGGAGAAATCCTATTACATAATCCGGGTTAAAGTGATTTTCTGAACCTCATTTTTTTGCAAGGAAATTGATATCCCTGGAACTTCCTGACATATTTGAAAGGAATGGTTGCCGTCGGGCAAAGGGTCGAAGGGAGAGATTTCATCCAGAAAGGCAATATTGGTTTTTGTTATTTTTAATTGGTTGTTGCTTAGTTCTGCGCTATAAATATTGAATCCATGGAAATAGATATTGGCAGTATGAAATTTGCTGGCAAAACCTGATGAAAACTCATCAATACTTAAGGTATTGCTACCAAAATCCATGATAAAGAGTATTTTTGAAAACTCCCCCTTTTGATAAGCCATGCTTTTTCCATCATCTTCATATACCAATTGTCTGGACTTGCCTTGACCCCTGTAAATGTGGACATTCAATTGCCCATCATGTGGGTCTTCCGCATGGTTTGTAGCTGATTGCATTGGCAGAATAGCCCCTGATTTTACAAATACGGGAAGGTATTCCAAAGGGCATTCCCAAAGCATTTCCTGATTCCCTTCATATCGCTCTCCAGTGAACAGATGATACCAGTCGCCCTGGGGAAGATAGATTTTTGTTATTTGTTTGTGACTTTCCACAGGCATTACCAGTAGATTGTCGCAGAAAAGAAATTGATTTTCAAAGGCCCCATGGTAAACAATGTCATCAAAGGAATAATCTATAGATAGACTTTTTACGACCGGAATTCCTGACTTCGAACTGTTGTAGAAAGCACTATAAATAAGTGGCATCAACTTATACCGCAAACGAATATAATTTTTGGCTATTTCTTCCACTTCCTCTCCAAAGGCCCAAGGCTCGGAAGCATTGCTGTTAATCATGGTATGTGCCCTAAAAAGAGGGCAAAAAGTGGCTATGGTTATCCATCTGGCAAATAATTGTGGGTTAGTATTGCCCACAAAACCACCTATGTCATATCCTGAAAAAGAAACGCCACTCAAGCCCAGACTATTTACAAGTCTTACCCCTGCCATCATGTGTTCATCGCTGGCCACATTGTCTCCCGTCCATACAGCAGCATAACGCTGTATTCCTGCAAAGCCCGATCGGGACAATACGAAAGGTCTTAAGGTTTCTTGGTGTTTAAGTTGACCGTTTTTTGTGCTCCTGGCCATTTGAAACCCATAAACATTTCTGGCTTTCTTATGATTGGCATTTTGTCCCTCATAATGGAATTGAACCAAATCAGGAACAGTTTGGCCCCAGGTAGCAGGTTCATTCATGTCGGTCCAGAAACCATCTACTTCAGCATCAATGTAAAACTGTAATTTTTGCTCCCACCAATCCCTGACTTCTGGATTGGTGAAGTCAGGAAATACACACCATCCTGGCCATACTTTTCCTTCGTAATTTTCTCCATCCGGGTATTTGAGAAACAAATCTTTGTTACGGCCATCTATATAGGGCCGGTAATTTGAATCTACCTTAATTCCCGGGTCAAGAATAACCACAACTTTGAAACCCTTTTGCTTTAGATGTTTTATAAGTTTGGCGGGGTTTGGAAAGGCCTTTTTATCAAAGGAAAATACTTTAAATTCCTTCATATGATGGATATCAAGATAGATTACATCAGCAGGAATGCGTTTTTCTCTAAAGGTATCTGCCAGTCTGAGCACCTCTTTTTCTGGATAATAGGAGTAGCGACATTGTTGGTAGCCTAAAGCCCATCTTGGGGGCATAGGTGTTTTACCTGTTAAATCAGTATAAGCGGTAATAATCCCACTTACCGATTCATCATGAATGAAATAATAATCTAGGTCACCATCTTCAGCTGTGAAATAAGAAAATCGGTTGTTCCCAGCTCCAAAGTTAAAAGTGCTTTTGTGGGTGTTGTCAAAAAACACTCCATAGCAATTCATATGATGAAGCCCAATATAAAAAGGGATAGATAAATACAATGGGTCAGCATTGGTGCCGTAACCAAAATGATCTGTATTCCAATTGGTGTAAGTTTGACCGTACCTATTAAGTCCTCCTGTCTTTTCACCCAGTCCAATGAATTTTTCCCATTGTTGGAGCTTCTTATAACAACTAACAGCTGTGCCTTGCCAATTTATTCCAAATGTTGGGTCGTCTTCACTCAAGGTTAGACCCGAGGAATTCTTAAATAAAAGACGAAAATTATTCTTATCTAGGTGAATTTGTAATTGGCTGGTTTTTAGTAGGTAAAAATCATCGTTTTCTTCCCAAGAATAATTGCATTTCAGAGGAGAGGAAACAACACTGTACGGGTTTGGAGAGAAATCTTTTTGTCGGCTTACCTGAATTCTGATGCTGGTTTCCGCATAAATGGTTAGCCGGAAAACGCAATTTTCGGTCCTTCCATAGACTTCAGATTCAGTAAATGAACAACTAATGATCCTGCCTGGAACATCCAATCCGAAATTTTCATTGGCCATAGAATAAATTGTTTGGAGACTTCAAATTCGACATTATTTGTCAGAATAAAAAAGGTGTTAATTTTCTTCTTAAAAAGTATATCGGCTAAGCTGTGAGCTTAGCGCTAAAAAGATCAAATCGATCAATACCACTGTAGTTACCAGTTTCGATTTTAAGTATACAATTTAACCCGAAATATGCAATAGACATTCTATTACCTAATCCGGGTTTAATCATTAGGCTAAAAATGTCTTTGAGTTATAAGGCCTATGCTTAACTTAAAATCGATTTGTATTAATAGGGTGTCGAAGAAGAAAAAATAGGGTTATATGGATTACAGTAAATGTAGACCAAATAACCCTCTTCAAAAAAAATAAAAACCGAGGATTGTAAGTGTTAATTTTCTTTTTTCTTTATGGCTCTCTTTACCAAATATTGCTTGGGTTGGATAAATTGAATGTTTTTCTCTGGTACAATTGATGGTTTTGCAGGCAGAGTGATTTTAATGATTTTAAAGTCTTTATAGTTTCCCATTGGCGCAACCATATTTGGAGATCTTTCAAAAGCCATATTTCCAGCATTGGCAGTAGTAACAGATACTCTATCCGGATCAATAGCATCAAGTTGCATGGCTTCAAATTCCTGAAAATGGTAGGTTTGATCCCTCGTCTGTCTTTCAATCTCAGGAAGATCTTGCGCGTTTACACAAAATGAAATTAGTAAAGAGCAAAAAAAGAAAATGGTAGCTGTCCTCATGTTTAGATAATTTTTAGAATTAAACCTTTCATAAGGTAAAGATATATTGATGGAATTCCCAGTATTTAAAAGAAAAAATTACAAATTTTATTTATGTGATCGGTGTAATAAGGTGTTAAAGGAGGTTAATTACTGATAAAAGGAATGGTTCCCTGTGAAGAGTGGTGTGGTGAGCGATATGGTATACTTATTATTACTTAAAAGTAAACAATAGGCATTTGTAGGCAAGGTGTTTTGTCTGTAACCTTATGATTATTAACTAAATAGGTGCCAGGTCATTGGTGTTAATCCATTTGGGTTCTTGGGGTGATGTCTTCTGTCTAGGTTGAATTAAACAATAAAGTGATTGGTAACAGACAGGGTTTGCCGTTTAATATAGGATGTATTTTATTTTTGGGAGCTTATTTGTTTGCTCATAAAAAAAATGCCCCCAATAAGCGAATTGCTATTTGGGGGTATTTTAATACAGGTTTTATACTTTACTATGGCGCTGTCCAGCTGTTATTGGATTTGTCTATGTCTGCCATTCTCTCAGAAGCATCAATTTGCAGTGATTTAACAGGAGAGGAGGACTGATCAATTTTGATTTCAATGGTATTGTTCGTCCAAGGCCACCTTTGGGTCATGGTTCTTTCAGGCAGGTGACTTTCTGCTTTTTTGTTTCCTCTCATTATGGTCAATGGGAAATATAAGGTTTCCTTTTTTCCATTTTCGTAGGTAACCACCAAATCTATAGGCATTGGCATTAAGCCTTTCCTTTCCAAGACCACATCCAATGATTTGTTGTTTTCGTTGACTGAGTAAATGGCGTAATCTATGGTTTTAGTAGAGTTGACCCAGTATTCTTTGTACCAATCAAGTTCTAATCCACTCTCTTTTTCCATCACTCTGATAAAATCATTGACATTAGGATGTTTGAATTTCCATTCTTCCCAATACCTCAACATGCCTTTATTTTTAACTTCTTCGCCAATAATATAGTCCAATTGAGCTAAAAACAGTGATCCTTTGGAGTAAGCAGCAGCACCATAGGCAGTGTTGGTATGGAAATGATCCGCATGGGTGGACAGTGGCTCTTCAAGTCCAGATTTGACTAGCCTTTCATAGCTGGTATAGGAACCTTTTAAGGGAGACTCAGTTGAAGTTTTTAAATAGTTAACCGCCATGTTTTGGTTGCTTGCATAGGTAGTAAAGCCTTCATCCATCCATGAATATAAGGATTCATTAGATCCCAGAACTCCTTGGAACCAGCTATGTGCCAATTCATGCATCATAACACCTACCAGGCTTCCCATTGGTCGGTGACCAGTAATTAAGGTAGACATAGGGTATTCCATTCCTCCATCGCCTCCCTGAATAACAGAATATTGTTTGTAAGGATAAGCTCCGTAGTTTTCACTGAAATATTTCATGGCTTTTTCAGTGTATTCCTTCAGCTTAGGCCAGGTATTTTTAGTTTCCTTGCTCTTTACATAGAGGTGGTGCAAAGTAATACCATTCTCCATGACCAGTTTGTCATGTGTGTAGTTGGGGTCTGCAGCCCACATAAAATCATGTACATTCGGGGCATAAAAATGCCATGTTAAAGTAGGCCCTGAAGGCTTTTTGACGGATACACCCTCCTCTTCATAACCATAGCCTATTTCATTCTTATTTTGGAGATAGCCTGTTCCCCCTAATATATAAGACTTGTCAATGGTGATTCTAACATCAAAATCTCCCCAAATACCATAAAACTCTCTACCTATATATGGATTGGCATGCCAGCCTTGTTCGTCATAGTTGGCCAATTTTGGGTACCACTGAGACATAGAGAACTTAATGCCTTCAGCATTGTCTCTCCCTGCTCTTCGTATTTGTAAAGGTACCTGGGCTTTAAACTTACTCTCTAAGAGTACTGTAGAATGGGGTAAAATGGGTTCAGGTAATTTTACTTCCAATATTGTCCCTACTTCTTCCATGATCACGGGCTGACCATTTAAAAGCAAAGATTCAATGTGCATGTATCCAATTTCCTCAGGTGATAATTTGGAAATTCTGTCTCCAACTCGTCTGTCGGGGTCCGCAATGGAGCGTGATCGGACGTCCATCATGCTATTGGGCTGAAACGCATTGTAATAAAGATGAAAAAACAATTGGTTTAGCGTATCCGGGCTATTATTGCTGTAGGCAATGACCTGATGACCTTGGTATTGATTGGTCTTTACGTCCATTTCAACATCCATTTTGTAACTTACCGATTGTTGCCATCTTCCAGATTGTGCAAATACTTGTGGGTCAAATAAGAAAAGGATACAAATAAACCCAATAAAAAGTACCGTAATTTTTTTCATGTGTGCGTAATTTTGGGTGCTAAAATATGGTAAATTATGCAAGCAGCCAAAACCTTTAGTTGGCTTGAGAGTTTTCTTGCGAAAGAAATAATGATAAGAGATCTGCAAATGCAGGTTTTATTAGATTGCTTTTGGTTTTTATTTATTGGGGATAATGTATTTGGATTGTTTTTGTGGTTGTTAAGCGGTAAAAAAGTACAGAATGGATAGAAGTAAGTCCAGGTGGGCATTAGGTTTTGCAGGAGTGGTTTCCTTGTTTTTTATTCTTACCTGGCATGGGGTAAGCTTTAATTATGATTTTGAAAATTTTTTCCAACATGATGATTCCGAATTGGACTTTTATCAGGAATACAGGGAGCTTTTTCAAAATGACAACGATTACCTGCTTATAGCCCTTGAAAATAAAACAGGTGTTTTTGACAGTGCTTTTTTAGTAAAGTGCCTGGCTTTTGAAAATGATTTGCTGCATATCAATGGGGTAGTGGAGGTAGTTTCTGTTTTAAATCAAAAGGAGCCTTTAATAAGCCCGTTTGGTGTCAATTTTAGACCATTGTTAAACTGGTCTAATAGCCAATCCCTTTCCAAAAGTTCTCAAAAGATTAAAGCAGACAAGCAATGGATGGGTAACCTCATCGCTGAGGATAGCAGTAGCCTGCTGCTGTTGGTGCAAAATGAGCAGATGATAAGCAAGGTAAATGGCGATGTGGTGTATGATAAGATAGCAGGCAAGCTCCATGAGTATGACTTTGATGGGTTTCGAACAGCTGGTAAAATCAAAGCACAGGGTGCCTTTGTAAACTTACTCCAACAAGAGTTTGCATTTTTCTTGAGCTTTGCCATTCTGGGTGTATTGTTTTTGCTTTGGTTAATGTACCGGTCTTGGTGGGGAGTCGTTCTTCCATTTGTAATTATTGTAACAGGTATTTTTTGGAGTGTGTCTTTTTTGCTTTTAACGGGAGGGGAGTTGGATGTAATGTCGGTGATGCAACCGCCTATTTTGATGGTAATTGGTCTCAGTGGGATGATTCATGTGGTCAATCATTACCAAGCAGCTTTGATAGCCTTTGAGTCAAAAGAAAAAGCCATTTTCGGTGCATTTAAGTCTTTAGGGCTAGCTGTTTTTCTTACCGCATTGACAACTTCTCTTGGATTTGTCTCCTTGTATTTTACCAATGTACCTAGTTTGATGTGGTTTGGCTTGTATACTGGTTGTGGGGTTATGTTTATGTTTTTATCCTTGTTTTCCATTTTGCCCTTTGCCTTGTATCACCTACCCCCATTGCCTTCAACCAATCGAGAAGTGTGGGCAAAGCGATGGAACCGTGTATTGAGATTTCTTTTTCAAAAAATCACCAATTACCGTAAAACCATTTCCCTCACATTTATCGTTTTCACTTTATTAGCTGGCTACTTTATGTCTCAGGTGAAGACCAATGGCTATATTCTTGATAATTTACCAGAAGGGCATTCATTGTTGGAAGATTTTCGATTTTTTGACCAACAGTATGGAGGATCAAAACCATTGGAAATATACCTTCAAGCAGGGAGTAAAGATTTGACTCTTTTTGATTATAAGGTCCTGAAAGAAATAGATAAGCTTGAAGATTTTGTTCGGGGAAATTTTGGGTCAGGTTTTATTATGTCTCCCCTTACAGCGGTAAAGGCAGTGAACAAAGCCAAAAACCAAGGCAATCCAAAGGCTTTTGTTTTGCCTTCACCACTTGCCTATGAAAGAATGCAGCCAATGGTAAATAGGATTGGTGATTCTCAAAACATAAAGTTATGGACAGCAGATAAAATGGAAGGTAGGCTATCCACAAAAATGGCAGATGGTGGTAGTCTTTTGGGTAAAAAACAGCACCAAAAATTGGAGGAATTTGTGGCCAATAAAATTGATGCTTCTTTGCTAGAAGTAAGACTAACAGGCACTTCTTTTCTAATTGATAAAAGTCATGAACTGGTTACCTATAAGGTGTTTAGTGGTCTTGGCTTTGCCTTTTTATTGGTAGGGATCATTATCGGTTTTCTGTTTAGGTCATGGAGGATTTCTCTAATTGTTATCCTGCCTAATATCGTGCCTTTGCTTTGGATAGGCTGTGTTATGTATTGGTTTGGAATTGAGTTCAAACTTTCAACCTCCATTGTTTTTGCCATAGCTTTTGGCATTGCTGTGGATGACAGTATCCATTTTATGACCAATCTTCAGATGCAAATGAGAAAGCAACAAGGCTTATTGAAAGCACTTTACCTTACTTATCTTACCACAGGCAAAGCCATAATTCTGACTACGCTAATTCTAGTTTCAGGATTTGTAATGTTGACATTTAGTAGTCTGGAAATACCTTGGTTCACGGGGGTGTTGGTAAGCCTGTCTTTGTTGTTTGCTGTTTTGGCAGATTTACTATGGTTACCAGTTTTGTTATTGCCATTTAAGGAGGTAATAAAGGAGAAAATTAATCGTCGGCTTTCACCAGATCAGGATAAGCAAACACTGCAGAAATAGGATAATGATCGGAATAATCTACTTCTCTTAAAGTTTTGAATTGCAAAACTTCCAGGGCTTTGTCGAAAAACACATTGTCAATTCTTAAAAAGAACAATACCTTATTGTAGGTAAAGCCAAAGCCTCTTCCTTTGCTTTCAAAGGCATTCTCTAAATTTTCCCGAAGACTAAAGTAGGTGTAACTGTAGGGTAAATCATTGAAGTCTCCAGCCAAAATCACTGGATAAGGGCTGCTCAATAGGTGTTTTTTTAGAATTTGCATTTGTGAGGTCCTCAGTTTTATTCCAGCTTTCAATTTTTTAATTGTGGATCGGTACTGGCTTTTTATGCCCTCTAAATTGTCAAGGTCAGCCGCCTTAATATTCATCGATTCAAGGTGGGTATTGTAAACCCTGATGGTGTCCTGATTGATTTTAATATCAGCGAACATGGCTCCATTATTCCTTTTGTTGTCAAAAACTTTACCGCTATTGATAATTGGAAATTTACTAAAAATGGCTATCCCGTACGATTTCTTTTTCTCATTGCCATTTGCAGAATAGTAGGCATACTCATAATCACCGTTGTTGGCAATCATCTTCAATGCATTTCTAGATGGGGTAGTAAAATCCTGATAGAATTCCTGAAAACACTTGATGTCGGAAGGATTCTCTTGAGCCCATTTTATTGAGTTTGTTATTTTGCTTTCACTGTCATTCCCCCAGCTGTTATTAAACAACATGGTATTGTAACTTAGAAAGGAGAATCCTTCAGTAACGGTGTCAGGACTGTTCCATTGGAAGGTGACTACCAAAAATTTCCAGCCAATTATTAAGACTAGGATCGGATAAATGATTAAGCGAAATCTTCCGAAAAGCAACAATACGACAAGAAATAGATTCAATAACAGGAATACTGGTATGAGTAGGGGCAATAAACCCGTATAATCCCATGTCTCAGGGGAAATATGCACACTTAAGAAGAGTGCCAAGGATGTTAAAAAGATGGTAATGATAATAAATCGCATATTGCTGTTTTAAACAAGCCCCAAATTGGCAATAATTTTGTACTCCACCAATATATTTAAATTTTTTACTACTTAGCACCACTTCATTTAGCCCAAGGTTTGGCTTTTAGGATTGTTTTACCTCGTTGTTCTTGGTACAATGTTAGAGGGAATGCAAGGACTTTTTGGAAAGAGAATGGAAACTCCATGGAGTCATTTGTCTTTGGCATGAGCCTTTGAATCATTTAAACAATAGATTTACCACGAGTATTAGGAATACGATATTTAACCTATAATCCATGGAAGATTAAGGAAAAAATACATAGATTAGTGTAAAATTTAATCTTAAACTTTATGAAAAACCTTACAATCCCATTTTTCAGTGTATTTGTTTTTGCGATTTGCTTAGGGATTATTTCCTGTTCAAACCCATCTTCAAAAAGTGCTGAGTCAGTGGAAGAGGAAGCAGTTAAGGAAGTTAAAGAGCGTGCAAGTCCTTTAAAATCTTCCTCCGGACTAGTAAAGGGAAAAGAGATAACAGTGCAATACGGAGCTCCATCTGTTAAGGGGAGAGTTATTTGGGGAGATTTGGTGCCCTATGGTGAGGTGTGGAGAACAGGTGCCAATGAAGCTACAAATGTCAACTTTGCTTCAGATGTTCTGGTTGAAGGGGAAATAGTAAAAGCAGGGAAATATTCTTTGTTTACCATCCCAAGAGAAAACGAACCTTGGACAGTGATATTAAACGCTGACTGGGATTTGGAACACGGACATTTTCAATACAACGAAGAAAATGATGTCTTGAGGGTAGCTGTTAATCCTACTTTTGGATCAAGCAACCAAGAATCCCTTACTATAGAAGTGGTAAGTGAAGGTTTAGAAATTAAATGGGAAAAAGCGAAAGTATTGGTAAATATTGAATGAAATACATAGGGTTCTTCTTTTCATTGCTGTTTTCATTGTTGGTTGCTGTAGGCTTGTCCATTAATTTGGCAAAGCTCCCACCTTTGGCCAAAGTTTTTGATCCTTTTAAAGGCTTCTGGCAAAATGCTTACAGTGAAGATTATGATCCGGAAACTGAGGTGGCTATAGATGGTCTTCAGTCGGAAGTGATGGTGGATTACGATGAAAACCTAATCCCTCATATTTTCGCGGAAAACGATATGGATCTTTATAGGGTTCAAGGTTATGTCACTGCAATGCACAGGTTGTGGCAGATGGAATTTCAGGTAATGGCAGCTGAAGGCCGACTTTCTGAGATTGTTGGGCCCATAGCACTAAACCGTGACAGGGAGATGCGAAGAAAGGGGCTAGGCTTTGGAGCGAAGAATAAGCTTAAATACCTTCAAAAAGAAGACCCTGAAAATTTGAATTTAATGTTGGCCTATGCGGATGGCGTGAATGCCTATATAGATCAACTTTCCCCAGGAGACTTACCACTAGAATACAAGCTTTTAGATTATTATCCCGAAGCCTGGACCCCTTATAAAACACTTCTATTTCTGATGAATATGTCAGAAACATTGTCAGGAGACAGTGACCTGGCTTATACTAATTTTCGGAATATTTTTGGTGATGAATGGCAGGATAAACTTTTTCCAGATAAACCTGAAGGGGTAGTGCCAGTAATTACCAAAGAGGATTGGGGTTTTGAACCTTTGGACGTAAAAAAACCGGGCATTGAATTTCTAGATTCCACAAAAATAACTGAATTATTACCAGAGAAAGAGCCAGGATTAGGGTCAAACAATTGGGTTGTGGCTGGAGAAAAAACAGCTTCAGGCTATCCCATTTTAGCCAATGATCCGCATTTGGCTTTAAATTTACCCTCATTATGGTTTGCCATGCAATTGAGCACTCCAGAATATACAGTAAAAGGAGCAACTTTACCTGGAACCCTAGGGGTAATCTTAGGCTTTAACGAGCACATGGCCTGGGGGAGTACAAATGCAGACAGGGATGTGAAAGATTGGTATAGAATCACCTTTAAAGACCAATCCAGAGAAGAGTATTTGTACAATGGGCAATGGATACAAAGTACCACTCAGTTGGAAACCTTCCTTGTGAAAGGCCAAAATGAATTTGTAGATACTGTTGTATATACCCATTACGGGCCGGTAGTCTATGATAGAAACTTTAAATTTGAAGGAAAACCATTGGACTTTGCCTTGAAATGGACAGCCCATGGAGAATCCAATGAGAGTAAAACTTTTATTGGGTTAAATAAAGGCAAAGACTATGGGGATTTTATAGAGGCACTCACTCATTACGTAGCTCCCGCTCAAAATTTTGTTTTTGCCTCCGGTTCGGGAGACATAGCCTTGAAAATCCAAGGTAGGTTTCCATTGAAATGGGAAGGCCAAGGAAAATTCCTTATGGATGGGAGCAAGCCAATGTATGAATGGCAAGGGTTTATTCCTACAGAGCACAATGCTCAAATTAAGAATCCTGAACAAGGCTTTTTAACTTCAGCAAATCAGCATCCTGTTTCCTATAATTACCCCTATTTTGTCTATAATAATAACTATGAATATTTTAGAAATAGAAGAATAACCGATCAACTTACTGGAAAATCGGGGATTACTGTGGAGGACTTGAAAAATCTCCAATTGGATAACTATAACCTACATGCCTCGGAAATTCTTCCATTAATGCTTGACAGTGTTAGGGGGGGAGGGACTGAAAAGGAGGAGTTTTGGTTGGCTGAATTGAAAGATTGGGACTATAATGCTTCTGCTGAAAAGTTTGCCCCTGCGCTATTTAAATCTTGGTGGGATCATATGGAAAGCGCTTTGTTTGGTTCTTGGGATACCAAAGGATTGCCCATTACTTACCCGACTAAATTCACCTTGTCCAACCTTCTTAAGAATGAACCAGATGCGGATTGGTTTGATAAATCCAATACAGCAACAAAAGAGACCGCTTCTTATTGGATAAATGAAGGGTATTTAGGGATGGTAGATGAGATGAAAAGCCTGACGGAAAATTCCGATTCTATTTCTTGGTCGGCATATAAAAACACCCATTTAAGTCATTTGATTCCAAATTTAACTCCTTTTGGAAGGTTTGAAATCCCAATTGGTGGAGGCAAAGGAATTGTCAATGCCTCGGCCTCAGATTGGGGGCCAGGATGGAGAATGATTGTAGAAATGGGCCCCGTAATTAAAGCTTTAGGCATTTACCCCGGTGGACAATCCGGTAATCCAGGAAGTAAATATTATGACAATTTTGTGGATGCCTGGGCTTCTGGAGAATATTTAAAAATTGAGTTGAGGAATAGGGGCAATTCTTCAGAAATGTTGTTTCAAACCAAATATACCCCTAATTAACATGAAGTTTATAGTACATGTATTGATTATAGCTTTATTGGCCTACCTTTTAGGTTCCGTTGTGCCTTATTATGTGTTGATGATTTTGATAGGTGGGGTTTCGGCTTGGTTTAGAGGATCTGCCTTTTTAGCCTTTATTGCAGGGGCATTGGGCGTAGCCATAGTATGGATATTGGCCCCCTTAATTATATGGTCTGTTTCTGGTTCTGATCTCCCAGATAAGTTCTCCCAAATCATGGGTTTTTCGAATGGAACAATATTGGTAGGAATTACTGGTCTTTTGGGTTTTTTGATCGGAGGATCAAGTTCATTGACTGGCAATTTTTTTGGTAAACTGTTTATGGAGAGAGACAGTAACTACTAGAAATTTTTGGCCTTTTTTTTGTGACTTCGAATTCAGTCAATGTTTTTTATTCCTGTCAATTTGATTATATTGGAGTAAACAATAAAACCCAGAATAATAATTTTCCCGGATTATTAAATTTGTATAGTATTTGTTATAAATGTCAATGATTAATAAAGGGCATTGGAATGCAGCAAAGCCTAGTATTGGTGAAATTAAAACAGATGAACAATTAGATTTTGGGAAGGTACCGGAGCTTAACTGACTTGTCCTTGTCCATTTCGGGTTGAAAGTTATAATTAGCTTTTGTAAAAATAATTTTTCTATAAAACCAACATAAAAAAAATGTCAAAAACGATTATTGTTTCAAATAGACTACCAATTAGTTTACAGCATAAAAATGGAAAGTTTGAATTTAAACCCAGTGCAGGAGGTCTTGCTACGGGTTTGGGTTCAATATATAAGGAAGGAGAAAATATATGGATAGGTTGGCCAGGGAACGATGTTGAAGATGAAGGTCAGCGACTTGAAGTAGTAGATGAGTTGAAGAAATTAAAAATGGCCCCAGTCTTTTTGACAAAAAAAGACGTGGAATTGTATTATGAGGGCTTTAGCAATGAAACAATATGGCCGGCTTTTCACTATTTCACTCAGCATATCAATTATGAAGATGAGTATTGGGATGCTTATTGGCAGGTAAATAAGAAATTCTGTGATGCCATTCTTGCCAAGGCAAATGAAGATGACACCATTTGGGTACATGATTATCAATTATTATTGTTACCAATGATGCTCAGAAAGGCATTGCCGAATGCTACTATTGCCTTTTTTCAACATATTCCTTTTCCTTCTTATGAGATTATTCGAATGCTTCCATGGAGGAAACAAATGCTTGAGGGCATGGTGGGTGCTGATTTGATAGGCTTTCACACTTATGATGACATGCGTCACTTTTTGAGTGCGGTGGGCAGAATTCTCGGACTATCCAATGAAAGTGGTTTTATCCAAGCTGACAACCGCTTGATAAATGTGGATGCCTTTCCTATGGGCATTGATTACGACAAGTTCGAACAAGCAGCTTTAAGCCCTAAAACCAAAGAGTATGTAAAGAAATTTAAAAAGACCCTTGGCGATCAGAAATTATTGATAACCATCGATCGCTTGGATTATTCAAAAGGTATTCCAAACCGGATCAAAGTGTTTGAAAGACTTCTTGACGAGCATCCAGAGTACCGAGGGAAGGTGTCAATGATAATGGTGGTGGTACCATCCAGGGACCAAGTGAAGTCCTATCAAGCCTTAAAGGAAGAAATTGATACTTTGGTTGGGCATATCAATAGTAAGTTTTCTACGCTGAATTGGGTGCCTATTCACTATTTCTATAGGAGTTTCCCATTTAATGAATTGAGTGCTTTTTATAGCATGTCAGACATAGCTTTGGTAACTCCCCTTAGGGATGGTATGAACTTGGTATGTAAGGAGTTTGTAGCAAGTAAAACCAACCAAAGAGGTGTGCTGATACTTTCAGAAATGGCAGGGGCCAGCAAGGAACTGGTTGATTCCATTTTGGTCAATCCTAATGATCAGGAAGGGGTGACAAGTGCTATTGTGGAGGCGCTATCAATGGATGAAGAGGAGCAGGAGGTGCGAATGATTTCCATGCAATCCAGTTTGAAAAAGTATGATATTTTCCAATGGGTTAAAGTATTCATGGATAGGTTGAAGTTTGTTAAGGAAAAACAAGCTGATCTTGAATCCAAAGCTTTGGACAAGAAAATCATCAACCAAATGAAGGTGGCTTTTAAAACGGCCAAAAAGCCTTTATTGCTTTTGGATTATGATGGAACTCTTGTAGGGTTTAAAGGCAGACCTCAGGATGCATTTCCAGATGAAGAATTGAAAGTATTGGTGGCGGCCCTTGCAGAACAATGCCAGACTGTCATAATAAGTGGTAGAGATAAGGAAACATTAGGAGAATGGTTTAAAGGACAGAAGGTGGATATGATTGCTGAGCATGGTGTTTGGTTGAAAAGAAAGGATCAAAAAGAAGATTGGATCTTATATGCGGAGGTAGATGATAGCTGGAAAGAAGATATCCGAAAAGTAATGGAGTATTATGTACTTCGTACACCTGGAGCCCTGATTGAGGAAAAACACCATTCGCTTGTTTGGCATTACAGGAAAGTTGAGAGTGGCTTAGGAGACCTTAGGATGAGAGAGTTGTTCAGCCACCTTAAATACATGGCCAGAGGCCACAATCTTCAAGTGCTAGAAGGCAATAAAGTGCTGGAAATTAAACGTCCTGATATTAATAAAGGTAGAGCAGCTACTGCAATGATGAAGGGAGAAGACTATGATTTTATCATGGCACTTGGAGACGATTGGACAGATGAGGATACCTTTAAGGCCATGCCTAAAAATGCGTACACCATTAGAGTTGGGTATACCTATACACAGGCCAATTATAACATCAAAAACCCATTAGAGGTAAGGGAATTGTTAAAGACCTTGGTCGAATAATACCTCCTGTTAACTGATTTATTGACATCCCAATATGGGCGATATTGTTGCAATGATAAAGCTATAATAGGGTCCAAATTGGGGTGTTTTTATATACTATAGGCTTAGCCTCTTATTTCGGGTTTAACCCAAGTTCAATAAGCTAATAATACTCAAAACTATTTTTTCAGTATGGCAAATTGTCTTATTCAGGTTTTATGCTTTTAATCCAGTTGCTCATTTCTTCCAGTACTTTCGGGTTAAATGTTTCAGTATTGGTCCCATATTCGGAAATTGCTCCGGTTTCTGCTGTTTGGAACAGATGATTTAGCCCATCGTATACATTTACATTGATATTTGGAAGGCCCATTTTTATAAGGGCCTCCTTATTTGAGATGGCATTCACCTGTTTGTCTTTACTGCCAAATGCTACCCATGAGGGTATGCTTACCTGATGGATAAAATCTTTTGGTTCAGTTTTTATAAAATTATAAAACCAGGGAGCTGTTAATTGGGCATACTGCTCTAGTCGCTGATCAATTTGGACCGCTTTTTCCAAACTATCCAAGTGAACCAATCGCTCGTCTTCAGCGATGAATCTTCTTAACTTTTCTTTAGCCTCTACAGGACTTTGGCTTTCTTTTACCAATTGGTACAACTTGAAATTATAGCTTTGCTGCTCCTTGGCCAGGTTTTCTTCAGCACCTGAAGCCATTATTATATCGTAAGTCTGTTCACTCATTAGGCTATCAATAGAGATAACTGGAGGAGCTAGGGCAGTAATAAAAGCAATGTTTCCTGTGTTATTCGCAGCCATCATCCAGGAAATTAGACCTCCTTCGCTATGGCCTATAACTCCTATTTTATCTTTGTCTACAAAAGAGAAGCTTTTTAATTTTTCCACTGCCGACCAAGCATCTTTTACAAAGTCATGTGTTGTAGCACCTTCCATGGTTCCTTCTGACTCACCTACTCCGCGGTCATCGTATCGCAAGACAACTATTCCTTGTCGGGTAAGGTGATCAGCAATTACCCAGAAAGGTACATGTCCGAAAATTTCACTATTTCTGTCTTGGGGACCAGAACCGCTAATAAGTACTACAGAAGCAAAAGGTCCTTCACCCTGAGGTTTAGTCACTGTCCCCTTAAGCAATAGATCATCTTCCTTTTGGACAAAGGAAGTGTTGATAATTTCATAGGGAAAGGGGCCTTGTGGAGTTTGTGGATGCTTTATTTGGTTGTCGGCTTTCTTCTTAGATGGGGACAAGGTTAGAGACAGGGAAAGACCCGATTGTTTAAATTGCCCTGTAATGCTGTTGTCAACAAGGGTGCCTTCGAAGGTTGCGCTCAAAGTGGTAATCTGTATGGAGAGAAGTGTCCCGTCAAACAATACACTTGTCAAAGGGATACCATAAGCATTCTGCTGAGGGCTGTCCAAGGTTCCTTTCCAAACTTCGGATTCAGGTTCAAAATTAAAAATTAAAGGGAGTTGTTGTAGGCCCAAGTCCAACTTTCCTTCCCAAGAACCAGAGATAGTCTGTGCATGGCTTATGGATAGAGTCAAAAAAAATAGACCAGAAATTAAATAAAATAAAGATGACTTTAAACTCAAGGAAGATTCCATATATACGTAGAGGTTAGCAAGTATAAATATATGGAAAAAAGGCAGTTTAAGTAATGATTACTATTCTATAAGAGAAGGTATTTCGCTTTTAGGGATTAAGTTAAGCGTTCTTTGAAAGTTCTCCTTATAATTAGAAGCATTCAGTGTGTAATAAAATGCACCCTTCTTTGAAGCGGTTTTGTCCTTTTCTTCTATCTTTTGAATGATCTTGCTTGAAAGTAGCTTTCTTGTAAAGTTTCGTTTGTCAATTTTAGTAGCAAACAATTTTTCGTACAAGGTCTGAAGTTTTGGTAAAGTGAATTTTTCTGGCAATAATTCAAAAAGGATTGGGTGAAATGCGGCCTTACTTCTTAACCTGCTAAAAGCCATTTCCACCATTTCCTGGTGGTCAAATATCAATTTGGGTATTTGATCCATTTGGAACCAACGTGCTTGAAATTCATCATTGGTTTGTTTTTGGTATTTTTTAATATCAATTAAGGCCATATAAACTACCCCTACCACTCTTTCAACAGGATCTCTTTTTGGATTACTAAAGGCATGCATTTGTTCCATAAATACATTTTCAAGACCGGTGAGTTCTTTGAGTATTCGATTGGCAGACTCATCTAGGGATTCGTTAGGTTTAAGAAACCCTCCCATAAGACTCCATTTTTCTTTCTCAGGAGAAAATCCCCGATTGACCATTAATAGTTTATAATCGACATCATCAAACCCAAAGATTATACAATCAACAGCTACCAGAACTCTAGTTTGACTTGAATATTTAAACATTTTTGATTCTTTAATATTGTGTTATTAACACTAATTTATTTGAAAGTTGAATTTAACTCTTTTATTGCATGAGTTACGTACCCGATGGCGATTTTGTTTTAAAATATTTTTACGGCTACCTACTTCTCTAATCAATTAGAATTTCAAATTTCGACAATTATTTTTAAAATGTGCTTGTTTATTTAACCAAAAATTTAAAAAATGACGTAATAAATTTAATAATGGGTTAAATTTTATTCTTAAAATATTTACTAAATCAATTAAAATTAAGAAAGTTGCTTGTATTGACCCCTAGGCAGACTTGCGATTTTACTGTAATATTTCCAAATTAATTTTTTTCAAAAAATATTCAATTTGTGGTTTTTTACAAGAGGATTTTGTGCCAAAGCTTTATAGAATTTGGTCTACAAGTAAAAATAAAGAATATATGATTTTTTAAAATAGGTTAAAAATACACTTAATTTAAACCCAAGGCATGTATCACGATAGCTAATAAGTGTTAAAGCCCTATATGATTAGTCAATACCCACTGTTTTTGAGGTTTTTATCAGGGTTTTGAATTAAAATCGAAAACAGCCTTAGTAGTTGATGCTTATTTACCTACTTTTTAAAATTTGCCAAGCTCTTTCTCAAAAACCCAACTATGCCTTCGAAGGAGTGAAGTTTAGACAAATGAATATTATTTATCGTTTGAAAGAGCTGTTGCCTTGCTGTGTGCCCATAGATAAGATGGTTAGAAGCTAAATGATTTTGGCTGTTCGGTTGCATTTTTTTGCATTAATGCCAATACAAAGCAGGGCTTACTTAATTGCTTAAAGAACCTTTCAAGAACTATTTTGAAGCGATTTCAGCACGTAATAGATAATCTATTGCCTATTTCGGGTTTAAGCATGGAATAGATTTTTTATTGTAATCATCGGGTTAAAATTATGGGTCTTGATTAAACTTTATCAATGTTCTTTAAAAATGTACCTAAAGTTATGTAGTGACCATGGAATATTAATTATAGATGGTAAAAATGTACTTTTCAAACATTTGATCTCGGTTAATAGTTTTATGACTTTAAAATTAGTTTAACCCGTTAAAACAATGTTTTTGCCATTGATATTAAATTCTGCTTACAGGAAAAAATAAAAGTAGCCTCCCTATGTTTAAACTAAAATATTAATATATTATTTTTTCTTGATTTTTTACATTTTTACATTATTTACTTTTTTCTTCATAAAAATATATTTAAACTTCGATGTTATAAAATTTTGGAGAACCCTAAAATAACCTTTCAAACATTCAGTATATATGGTTTTCTTTGAAAATTTTTATTAAAACTTAGATATTTATTCGTAACCGATCTAAAAGCAGATCATTATTTCGAAATAAATTGCGTGATATTGCAAAATAACCATAAATACATAAGCCTATGAAAATAATATTTTAATCCATTAAGCAGTGTTTGAATTAGGAATGAAATCCTAAGAATTAAATCAATTAACAAATAATCCACTATGAAAAAAAGTTTACATTTTTACCGAGACATGCAACCGATGTCATGGCTCTCGGCAATCCTTTTTTGTTTGTTTTCAGGAGGCCTAATGGCTCAATCTGAAGGCTTAAATAAAAATTTGGAAAACATTAACAAAGATCAAACGGTTTTGGCCAGTGCCAAATTAAAAAATGCCAATGCCGAATTTGATGTTACGATAACTGGTGTTGTGACGGACGAGAATGGAATGCCAATTCCTGGTGTAACCGTATCCGTTCCTGGAACATCTATTGGTACAGCAACTGATTTAGATGGAAAGTACACACTTACTGTTGCAGAGAATGCAAGTGTTATATTTTCATTTATAGGTTTTGAAAGCCAAACGGTAAATGTTGCCAACAGAAGCACAATAAACATTACTTTGAAAGAAGATACCCAATCTCTAGACGAAGTAGTGGTAGTAGGTTATGGTACACAGGAAAAAGTGAACCTTACTGGTGCAGTAGGTGTGGCCACAAGCGAAAGGCTTCAAAATAGACCAATAGCAAACGTGGGTGAAGGTCTTCAAGGGGTGATACCAAATTTAAATATCGCTCCTAGGAATGGTGACCCTTCCCAAAGCCCGAGTTTTAATATTAGGGGATATCAATCTATTAATGGTGGCTCGCCACTTATTTTGGTAGATAACGTTCCTATGGATATCAATAGAATCAACCCAAATGATATCGAAAGTATTTCTGTACTTAAAGATGCAGCTGCAGCTGCAGTATACGGTGCTAGAGCAGCTTTTGGTGTGGTATTGGTAACTACAAAAAGTGGTAAAGAAGGAAAAGTACGTGTATCCTTAAACAGTCAGTATTCATTAGGTAAGCCAATATTCAATATGGATCCTGTTACAGATCCGTATGAATTTGTTCAAGCCAGAAATTTAGCTAACATTCGTACCAATGGTGTACCAAGTTACGATCAAGACATGATCGATGGTACCAAACGTTGGTCAGAGAACCCAATTCCGGAAAACGAATGGGGAGTTGCAAATGGTAACTTGAGGTTTTATGGCTTTAATAATTACACCGAAAAGATAATGACTGATTTTGCGCCATCTCAGCAACATGATCTGTCTATCTCTGGTGGATCAGAGAATTCGAAATATTTTGTTTCCATAGGTCATTTAAATAAAGACGGCTACCTTAATTCAGATCGTAACGAAAATTTTAAGCGTTACAATATCTTAATGAAAGCCGAATTTAAAGTAACAGATTGGTTGACATTGGATGAGAAAATAGTTGTAAACTCTCAGCAAAGTGACAAGCCTTATTTCTACAACTGGGATGTAAACATTAATACTTTGGCAAGGGTAAACCCTATTATGCCAATAACTTTCCCAGATTTGCCTTACTATGTTACCGAAGGAGATAGAGATACTTATGCACCTTATATAGGTAAGTATTTTGGAGGAACCAACTTCTTCCCTTATTTGGAAGATGGTGGACGTTCTACTTGGACCAACAATGATATTTGGTTAACTCAAGGAGTAACTTTAAACCCGGTTGAAGGATTGACAATTAAGTCGAATTTCTCTTATAATTTCTTTCACAGGTCTGAGCAAGATGTTGCAAGTAAAATCGAAATTGTTGACACAAATCTTTTGGCTGCAGGTCTTATCAGTAATGGATTTAGTGGTAACGACTTCATCAATGAAGAAAGTCGGTACAACCAATATTATGTTTTCAACGCATTTGCTGATTACAAATTTCAATTACCTGAAGTTCATAGCTTGACTGCTATGGTTGGATTCAACCAGGAATGGGGTCAAAATAAATTTATTAGGGCACAAGCCAATACTTTGCTTACTCCATTGATTACGGATTTGAATGCAACAACAGGCTTGCAACAAACCTTTGGTAGCAGTAGTCATGTCTCTTTAAGAGGCGCATTCTACAGAGTGAATTATATCTTTGATGAGCGTTTTCTATTGGAAGCCAATGGTCGATATGATGGTACTTCTAGATTCCCTTCTGACAGTAGGTTTGGTTTCTTCCCATCTTTCTCAGCTGGGTATAGAATTTCCAATGAAAATTGGATGGCCAGTACTAAAAGCTGGATGGATGAATTGAAAATAAGAGGTTCTTACGGTACTTTAGGTAACCAATTATTGGGTAGCAATTATTACCCATATATACCAACATTGGGTACAGGTCAATCAGGCTTTATGCTTAGCGCTGGACAGCGTACCCCATATGTATCTGCTGCGGGACTAGTAAGTCCAACCTTGACATGGGAAACGGTTGTTTCTCAAAATATAGGAGTTGATTTCACGCTATTTGGAGGTAAAATTGATGCTTCCTTTGATGTGTACTCTAGAGAAACCAAAGACATGTTGATGCGTAGAGATTATCCTTCTATTTTGGGTACAGGTGCACCACAGTCTAATGCAGCTGATTTGAAAACCACTGGTTGGGAGTTGGCAGTAACATGGAAAGATAGAGTTAAAGATGAGCTCTTTTATGATGTTACATTGGCCCTTTCCGATTGGACTGCTGAAATCACTAAATTTGAAAACCCTGAAGGGGTAATCAATCAGTACTATGTAGGTCAGAAACTAGGGGAAATCTGGGGTTACGAGACCGTAGGTATATTTCAATCACAAGAGGAAGTAGACAATGCTCCTGATCAATCAAGATTAGGTGCCAATTGGAGAGCTGGTGATATTCAGTATGCAGATTTAAATGGAGATGGAATAATTTCTACTGGTAATGGTACTTTAAGTGACCCTGGAGATAGGAAAATCATAGGAAACGATACACCTAGATTGTCTTTTGGATTGAATAATAATTTACAATGGAAGAATTTCACTTTGAATCTTTTCTTCCAAGGTATTTGGAAAAGAGACCACTGGCCTACTTCTGGAAACTGGACCTGGTTTTTCCCTTTCAATGCCGGACATGTGGAGAAATATTTCATCACCGATTCTTGGTCTGAGGATAACAGAGATGCCTATTTTGCAGCGCCTCATATTTCTACCAATGACAAGAAAAACATCCAAACACAAAGCAGGTTCTTGCAAAATGCCGGTTACATCCGTTTGAAGAATGCCAATTTAGGTTACAATCTTCCTCAAAACTGGATGGAGACCATTGGTTTCCAAAATGCCAATATCTATTTTTCAGGCATGAATCTTTGGGAATATTCTCCGATTCGCAAGCCTTTGGATCCTGAAACCATTTATGCAGGAGCTATCGAGTATCCTATGCAAAGGGTATATACTTTAGGTGCAAGGATTACCTTTTAATTATTTAAATCGAAAAAAGTATGAAAATATATAAATTTATATGGGCTGCCGTTTGCCTGACACCATTATTGCTATTATCATGCAACGATGATTTCTTGGAGCGCTACCCACTTGATGAGGTTAGTAATGAGACCTTCTGGAATACAGAAAATGACTTAATGGTTTATAATAATAGCCTTTACCATTTGGCATTGAATGATGACAATGTACCTATTCTTCATGGTCATTTCGATGGCTTTAATAGTCACTGGGGAAGTTATTGGTTTTTAGATGAATTTTCTGATAACCTTGCTCCAAGACATGACCGACATGCGTTTTTTCAACAAGTACGTGCCGGAAAACAAATTGTGCCAAATGGTGGACAGTGGTTTGGTTATAAAGGATGGAATTTCGTAAGAGCCATCAATGTAGGCTTGGAAAACTATGATAAAGCTGATATACCTGAAGATACAAGGAATAAATATGTAGGAGAAGCTCGTTTGTTGCGTGGTTGGTTTTATGCTGAGAAAGTTCAGAAATTTGGAGATGTTCCATGGGTGGACAGAGAGTTGAACATTGATTCTGATGAGTTATTTGCAGCCAGAACTCCTAGAGAAGAGGCTATGGATAAAGTTTTGGAAGATTTGAATTTTGCTACTGAAAATATTCCGGATGATTGGGGTGATGGCAACGAACCTGGTCGTTTAAACAGATGGGCAGCATTAGCCATTAAATCCAGATTATGTCTATATGAGGGAACTTGGAGAAAATACCACGGAGGTTCCAATGCTGAAATGTGGATTAGAGAAGCAGCTGAAGCTGCCAAAGAAGTAATTGACAATAGCCCTTATGCTATTTACAATACAGGTGATCCAGAAAATGATTTCAATTCATTTATGAGAAAAATTGATATCAGTGGAAACCCTGAAGTAATGGTTTGGAGAAGGTATCAGTTAGGTATCTATACGAATCATGTACAAAGTTACTTCAGTTATTCTGGAGGTGCTACTAAAAGTTTTGTTGAAGATTTTCTAGCAACTGATGGCAAACCTATTTCTATTTCTCCCCTTTACCAGGGTGACGATACCATCGAAGACGTTTTTGCAAACCGTGATCCTCGATTAAGACAAACCATTTTGCATCCTGATGATACTGAAAAGTACAATTATGATAGAGGTGATGGAAGGGATTACCCTAGAGTTGTTGGAATGTCAGGTGGATTTACCACTACTACTGGATATCATATTATCAAACACTACAATGCAGATGATATGATTGGTAAAGCATATAATACTGCTGAATCGCCTGCGATAATTCTTAGGTATGCAGAAGTATTGTTAAACTATGCAGAAGCAAAAGCTGAGCTTGGTGAAATTACTCAAGGTGATCTGGATTTGAGTATCAACCAATTAAGAGACCGTGTTAACATGCCGCATCTAATGATGGATCCACCGATGGATCCAAGGTATGCAAATGATGGAGTTTCTCCCCTAATCGTTGAAATCAGAAGGGAAAGAAGAGTGGAATTGTTCTTGGAAGGTTTCAGGTACAATGATCTTAAAAGATGGAAACAAGGTAAAAAACTGGAAATCCCTGACATGGGAGTTCAGTGGAGCCCTGAAAACCAGGCAAGATTTGAAGGAGCAACAGTACAGACTAGTGTAGATCCAGAATCAGGTAAAACTTATATCGATGTCTACAAAGGCACAGATTGGGCAAATCCTGTATTTGATGAAGCCAAGCATTATTTATGGCCTTTACCATTGGATGATTTGGCTCAAAACCCACAATTAGTACAAAATCCTGGATACAATTAATTGAAAATTATCTAGAATTTTTAATACAGAAAGGCCTGCCGAAACGGATTGTTTAAATTTAAACACCATTTTCGGCAGGTTTTTTTTATGCCTTTTTTTACAAGCGGAAAGGAAATACAAAGGGGATATTTTAAATTGTTCCTTTAATTACTTAACCCAAAATGTACCTTATCCCAATGCAAGTAAGTCATCCAGACAAGTATTCTATTTTTTACATAGAATACCTACAATATTTACCTCTACATCTAGTTCAATTCAGCCCTAAATGCTTCAAATTTCAACTGATAAAATTTAGTGGGCGAAACTTACCTGGTTTAGTAGGATCATAAAGAAAATCGAAGTTTGTGAAAATTTTAGAACTCACAGAAAAACAATATTGCAATCTGTTAAACAGAAATAAATTTTAACCACTTCCAGGTAATTTAAGATATACTTTAAAATAACTTTTAGTCACATGAAAATAGCAAAACCCATTCTACCATTGTTGATCATCATAGCCATGCTATGGAACCCATTATTTGCAGTTCAAGCAGATTTTCTAAGCATGGATACTGTGAAATTGGAGAATCCGATAACAGTAAACTATCTGAAACGGCACCTGAAAAAGTCGGGTCCAAAACTGGCACTTACGCCAGCACTTGAAAGAAATTTGAAGCGTAAGATAAAAAGTGACCCTTTGGTGAGGAACTATTATAATGCGCTAAAAGCCAATGCGGATGATGTACTCACAATGCCTGTGCTTACCCGAAATGTTATCGGGCGAAGATTATTGGGAACCTCCCGGGACATGTTGCATCGTGTCAACGTGTTAGGGATTGCTTACCTAATAGAAAAGGACAAGAAATACCTGGATAAGATTAATGAGGAAGTTATTGCTGTAAGTAATTTCTCTGACTGGAATCCTTCCCATTTTCTTGATGTGGCCGAGATGGCGACCGCTGTGGCTTTGGCCGTTGACTGGGTAGGCGATGATTTGCCAGCTGCTACTGTGAAGCTTGCGAAGGAGGCATTAATACAGAAAGGTATTGAGCCAAGCTGGAATGGAAACAAAGGTAGAATGTACGGCACCAACAACTGGAATCAGGTTTGTAATGCCGGTATGATTGCTGCCTCTCTTGTGATTGCCGATCAGGACATTGAATTGGCAGCCAAAACCATTCATCGTTCACTCGATGGAATTCCGAATGGACTTATGCAATATGGACCTGACGGCGCTTATCCTGAAGGTTCTACCTATTGGGGGTACGGTACGGCTTTTACTGTCCTTACCTCTGCCATGCTAAAAACAGCTTTTAAAACTGACTTCGGTATAGGCGATTACCCTGCCTTTAAAGAAAGTGCAGATTTCAGAATTTTGACAATTGCTCCTTCAGGAAATTATTACAATTATGCTGATTGTGGAGATCGCCACAGCAATGCTGGAGACATCATTTTGGCTTGGTTTGCTACACAGACTGGTAATTCCTTATATATAGAGGATGATAAATTTAGTCAACCGGTGGCTGATTTTGGCAAGCTTCATAGAATTGCAGGCGCCGGCTTGGTGTGGTTGGCACAATTTGAAAAAACTGCTGAAGCGGAATTGCCGCTGGTTTATAAGGGAGACGGAAAAAACCCTATCGTCATTATGCGTGATGGTGAGGGTTATTATTTTGGAGGTAAAGGTGGTAAAGGCACCGTGTCCCATGGAAATTTGGATGCTGGCTCATTCATCTGGGAACTAAATGGTGTGAGATGGAGCATTGATCCAGGAAATCAGAATTACAATGAATTAGAGCAAGCAGGGTTTGACCTTTGGGGGTCTTGCCAGGATTGCGAACGCTGGAACTTGTTGACCAAAAACAATTATGGTCACAGCACTTTGACTGTCAATGGTGAACTTCATGTAAATGATGGTTTTGCCAAAATGTTGAGTGTAACCAAAGGGGATCAGCCTGGAGCAGAATTTGATTTGACCCCTGTCTTTGGAAATAACCTAAAAAAAGCTACCAGGAAATTTATCAAACCGGACAATAACTCTCTTGTTATTGAAGACCATATAGAAACCAATGTGCACACTAAAATGATCACCTGGCAAATGATGACTCAGGCAGATGTAAGTATTGTGGACGGAGGTGCTGTGCTTACCCAAGATGGGAAAAAGATAATGTTAGAGAATCTTTCTCACCCGGACATTATGGTATCTGTAATTTCACTTGACCCGGCCCCTTTGAAACTTGACAGACAGATTGAAGGGCTAAAAAGATTGGAGATTAGGATTCCCGCTTACCTGATTGAAGACAATACGGATGTAATCAAGGTTAAATTAAAAGCATTGTGATAACTTATAATTCAACTGCCAAAGGAGGTGCATCTTCCTTTGGCAGTCGCTTTACGTTTGTGCTGCTGTTATGCTGCCTATTGTGCGCCTTCGCTCTACCGGTACTTGCCTCTGATTTTAAATTGGTGAAGCAAAGGGTAGTGACAGAATACCTGCTTGTGGAGGTGGATGATGAAGACATAGCAGAGCTGCTTGCTACACAAAAGCAGGACGGAACCTGGCCCGGAATCAATTACCAGGATGTTTCAAGAACAGGGTTTGAACATATTGTCCATACCACAAACATGGTTGACTTGGCCAAAGCTTACAGACAGCCCAATTCAAAGTATAAAGGTAGTCCAAAAGTAAAGCAAGCAATTTCCAATGCGCTAGACCATTGGGTACAAAACGATTATTTCTGCGACAATTGGTGGTACAATCAAATAGGTACCCCAAATAATCTGGTGGCCGTGCTGTTACTGTTAGGAGATGAATTGCCGGAGAAACTGGTGCAAGCCGCTCAGCCTATTATAGGAAGGGCTCACCTCAATGCTTCTGGAGCAAGACCCAGTGGGGATCGAATAAAAATTGCCGGTATTTTGGCAAAAAACCTTCTTTTTTTAGGGGAGAAAGAAAAATTCGAAGCAGTTTTAAAAGTCATTGAAGGAGAAATTAAGTTCTCTACAGGTAGCCGAGGTCTTCAGAGAGACTTTAGTTTTCACCATCGGGTAGATCGCGTAAACAATACAAGTTCCTACGGTCTTGGCTATGCAGATGCTTTTGTAGAATGGCTTGTATATACTGCAGACACCCGGTACGCATTTTCTTCTGATAAAGTAGCCATTTTGGTTGACTATTATTTAGATGGAATCAGTAAAAATCTGGCTTTCGGAAAGTATTTAGAGGCCGGTGCAAAAAACAGAAGCATTGCCCGACCGGGCGCACTTCGAGGTCTGGATGCCAAAACGCCAAGAAAATTACTTCAGGCCACTGATTACCGAAAAGCTGATTTGAAAGAAATTGTAAAGATTCGAGAAGAAGGGATTCAAAATGTAAACTTGTCCTATGCAAAGTACTTTTGGCAGACGGAATTCTTCACTTTTCAGCGGCCGGACTATTTTACTTCTGTAAGAATGTTTTCCACCAGAAATGACAATATGGAGGTTCCCTACAATAGTGAAGGCTTAAAAAATCACCACCGAGGAGATGGCACCAATCACCTTTCTATCACAGGAAAAGAATATTTTGATATTTTTCCTGTAATGGATTTTCAGAAAATCCCCGGGGCAACCATTCTGCAAAAGGAAAGGCTTCCGGATCCGGATCAAATTCAAAAACCCGGTTATACAAATTTTGTGGGAGCAGTTACAGATGATTTATATGGAAGTGTGGCCTTTGATTTTATCAGTCCACACGACCCTCTAAAAGCCAGGAAGAGTTGGTTCTTCTTTGACAATGAATACGTTTGTTTGGGAGCAGGCATAAACGCTAAAGGTAAACAAGCGGTTTTTACTACCTTAAATCAATTGCTGCTCCAAGGAGAGGTTCATGCAAAAGTAGGTCAGGAACCGAAGATTTTAGAGCGAGGGAAGCATGAGCTTAAAGACTTGGACTGGATTTACCATGATCGAGTAGGCTATTTTATGTTAGCCCCTCAGGAGATAGAACTGTCTTTTGGAGAGATAACAGGAAATTGGACTACCATTAACCAGCAAACAAGGGCACCCCAAGAGGATGTGACCAAAGAGGTATTTAGCCTTTGGGTAAATCATGGAAATAATGTGAGACAGGAAAGCTATGCCTACATGATTTTACCTAATGCCAACTTGGAGGAAACCAAGGCCTACCGGGTTGATGACCAAATAGAAATATTGGCGAATACTCCGGAACTGCAGGCTGTGCGGCACAAACAGCTGCTACAAGTGCAGGCTAATTTTTACCAAGCGGGTAAACTTGATCTGGGAGATGGATTAGAATTAACCATGGATGGTCCGGGATTGGTTTTGCTTCACTTAGATGGTCAAAATATAGTGAAAATGGCCGTCTCCGATCCAAGTCGAAAGTTAAATAAAATGCACTTTCAATTAAACAGTAAACTGAATCTACAGGGGACCCAACACCGAGTAGCATGGGATGCTGAACATTGGATAAGTAAAGTGACGGTACAACTTCCGGAAGGTGAGTTTGCCGGAAGTAGTGTAATATTGGGGGATTAAGGAGTCCCATTTGCGGTATCAATTGAATGGGTCAAGCTACTTTTGATGTTGCTTAATTTTAAGATAATAATAAACCTATGAATAGAATTTTGAATGTCAATTTAAGTCTTGTGTGGCTTGTATTTTTGGCTTTGGTTTCATGCAATCAAAAAAGTCAGGAAACTTCAAAAGAGCCCATTGTAATCGATGAGCGCGACCAAAAACTTAGTGTAAATAAAATCATACCTATAGATAGTGTATGGGCAGGTCATAGGGTAGGCTTTTCCATGCTTACCCACAAAAATCGTCAATACATTGCCTATTACAACAAAGACAGGCACATGACGGTGGGGCAAAGGGATCTTGATGAGGATCAATTTGAACTGTACCAATTGCCTGTATTCGATAGGGAAGAAGGGCAGGGGACCAGTACCCTACTTGGCTGGGACAGCCACAATTCGGTTACCATAGGTATTGATTCAGAAGGGTATTTACACCTGGCGGGCAACATGCATGTGCATCCTATCACTTATTTCAGAGGTAGAAAACCCAATGATATCAGCAGCTTGAAGCAAGAAATGGAAATGGTTGGCGAAAACGAAAAGCGCTGTACTTACCCTCACTTTATGAAAGACAGGGAAGGTCGTTTATTGTTTCATTACCGTGATGGTGGAAGTGGCAATGGCAATGAGATTTACAATATTTACGATGTAGCTTCTAAGGAATGGACACGTTTGCTAGACAGTCCCTTGACAGATGGAAAGGGAGAGATGAATGCCTATGCTTCTCAACCTTCCTTGAGAGAAGACAATTGGTACCATATGTATTGGGTATGGAGGGATACACCGGATTGTGAAACCAATCACGACCTGTCCTATATCAAAAGTCCGGACATGAAAAATTGGTACGATGCATTTGGCAACCAAGTGTTGCTTCCAGTTACCATCGATCAGAAAAATGTGGTTGTCGATCCGGTTCCACCAAAAGGGGGCATAATCAATCTTGCTGCCAAGTTATGCTTGGATGAAAACAATGCGCCATTGATGGCTTTTCATAAGTATGATGAAAATGGCAACTTACAATTTTATGTAAGCAGGATCGAAGAAGGCGCTTGGAAGGCCAAACAAGTAACCGACTGGGATTATCGTTGGGAGTTTTCCGGTCGGGGAAGTATACCTTCTGAAGTTCGGTTAGGGGATTTTAACCGAAGAGAAGATGGGAATTATGAACTTGGCTACCAACATATAAAATATGGTGAAGGGGTCTTGCTATTAGATAAAGATTTAAACACCATAGGGGAGGTGTTGAAACCGGATAATTTTGGTGCTGACCTTAAACTTGAGGGAGACTTTGAGGGGCTGGAAATAAGGACTACCAATGACTTAGGAGCGTCAGAAAATGGAAAAACCTATCGTTTGAAATGGGAAACCCTACCGCCAAACAGAGACAGGGCCTATCCTGAACCTTGGCCAAATCCATCTGTACTTTACTTGTACGAATTGGAATAGGGGGCTAAAAAAGAAACCATTAATGTCTTAATTGATGGTTTCTTTTACTTTCAATAGTTGATATAAGGCCTTAGCTAGGAAAAAAATAAATGTGGTTGCTATCAAAATAAATATGTCCAAAATTTCATTAAATGCTATTAAGGTGCTTGGGTTGAATGTCTTGACCTTAAGTCTTTTGCTTCTTCATTCTTTAAGTGTCTTTTCGCAGCAAGTTTCACATCCTTTTTTGATCGTAAAAGCAGATCAATTTGAACAGCACAGACAAAAGGCATTTTATGAACCCTGGAAATCCATGGCTGAGGATGCCCTAGAGATTACTGAAAAGGGGTTCAGTGAACCAATTATGGGAGCTTATGAACTTCAGGATTATATGGGAGCTGTTGCTATGTCCTATATTTTATATCCCGAAGACAAAGACAGATATGCCCAAAAAGTCAAAGACCTTATTTTAAACAATTATTCAAAATTAGAACTTACTGAAAAAAGAGATTGGGGTGGTGTTGTTCCGCCCATGAGTTCATTCTTTGTGGCCATCCTGGCACTTGACATTGTTTACAATGATTTGACCAAAGAGGAGATTCTGGCTTGTGAAAAGCTGATTGAATCCCAAATTTTTAAAATAAACCGTAAAGGAAGTTGGACCGATGTAAGACTGGGTACCCATGGTGTTTGGGACATCTACAAAGGCGATCGGACCGGTCCGGACGATGCTTATTACAACGGGATTATGCATCAAATTACAACTGATGGAGTTTCCCCCGTAACGATTCATTACGCTTGGGAAAGAGTAGGGGGCGGAGACAGCCGTATCTCCAAAGCCGGATACATGGATGTTTTAGAATTTACCGGCATAGACAAGAGGTACTACAGCAATGAAAAGCTTAAAAAGTTCCACCGCTGGTTATTCAGTGCGAGTGTGAACAATAGCAAGGAAATGGCGATTATAGGGGACATGCTTCCTTCCCAAGGCTTGAAAAATGATTTGTTACATGCCAGGGTGGGGAATTTTGATGAGCAAGCTGCTGCCTATACAGCCTGGTTTCATGAAGAGGACAAGAAACGCGGCCATATTATCAGTTACTTGCTCCCTCACAGTAAATTGCCTTACCCGCAATATCCTAAAAGCAGTGTATATGAAGATGGCGGTGCCTTCTTAAGAGAAAGTGCGAAGAACCCTGAGGGCATCCATACAGTGCTTTACAATATTAAGAGTCAAGATGAATGGCATACCCACCAAGAAACCAACGGCTTGGCATTATCCGGAATGGGGAACAGGCTTTTGGTCAATGGAGGGAGACTTGGTGAACCCACCCGGGCAGCAGCTTTAAACAATACCCTCACCATTGATGGTAAAGACCATGATTCCCGATTAGGCAATGGAATTGTGGAATACATTAGTCGCGAGGATTTTGACTATGCCATGGGAGATGCAGGACCGGCCCTTCCCTCGGCTTTTCACAACCGAAGCATGATTTTGTTGCACAAAACTCCGCATTCAAAAGCATATGTACTTCTTTTGGATGAGGTGGAGGTAGAGCAAGGGCAAAAGATCATCTCTTACCTGCACCCTGCCAATGAAAGTCATATTGATACCCTTTTGGTAAATGAATCCTACCGGGCTGCAATAGATCATTTTCCCACAGTAGCAGGAACTGCATTGGACATCCATTACCTTACAAAGCCTGAGAGGATCAACCAAAGTTTGGTGGCCTCAGCAATACCTTCAAGGTATCCCAACCATCCGAAGCATTCCAGATTGGAAGCCATTTACTCTCCAGATAAATCGGGCAAGAATAGCATTGTAACTTTATTGAATCCTATGACTGAAGCCGATAAAGGCATGCAGCTTCAGCCAAGTCTCCAAGAAAATTATGATGCCCATATAATTCGACATAAAGAGGGTGCAGAAGACCTCGTTTTGAGCAGCCAAACACCGGATCGAACGATTTCATTTAATGGCCTGGTCTTTAAGGGAGATTTCTTTATTCATAGGGCAATTGCCGGAGATCCAGGTTTTATTTTCGTTAAAAATGCCACAGCTCTTACAGGTGGTGAGCTGGAATTTAAGGCAGAGCATAAGCTTACCCTATGGATGAAGCATCGATTTATAAGTGTACTCGCAAAAGAAAATACAGTCCTATATTTAAAAAGCAAAACTTCAAGAAGCTTATACATTGACGATAAAATAATAGAAAACCCAGAGACTGAGGATGAATGGATGAAAATTCCTTTGCCAAAGGGTACTCACAAGTTATACTTTAAGTAACTGCCTAAACCCATATCACAATGATCAAAACCAAACACTTATTCCTGCTTATTTCAGGGATTATATTATCCCTAAACGCATTCAGTCAGGATCTTATCAGTAGCCGATACAGTGAGCAAGAGCTTGCAGAAGTACTGATCCCCCTAAAAGATTGGCGACCATTTCCGGCCATTGACGATAGAGAAGCTTGGAGCAAAGCAGACAAAGAGCAAATGGAATTTTATCTCGATTATGCCAATGAGTACATAGATTACGCATGGCCCTATATTCCAGCCACCAAATCTTTGTTAATTCACAGAAATGGAAACAGGACCGAATACCAAGACATGACTTTTGAAAAAAGAAGGGTTTTGGGCGCCATGATTTTGGCCGAACTGTATGAGAACAAGGGAAGGTTTATTGATCCCATTGTCAATGGGGTATGGTCCATTTGTGAGGAATCTTTTTGGGGAGTGCCCGCTCACCTTCCCAAAACAGATGAATATTCAGGATTGATGGATGTCTCAAAGCCATTCGTAGATTTATTTGCAGCCGAAACGGCCACTTATTTGGCTTGGGCAGATTACTTTTTGGGAGAAAAATTTGATGAGATTTCGCCACAGATAAGAAAAAGAATCCGGTATGAAACCAACTATAGGATTTTTGAACCTCTGATGAACAAACATCACGGTTGGATGTCTGCCAATGAAAATGGAAGACCCCCTAACAACTGGAACCCTTGGATCTGCTCCAACTGGATCAATACGGCCCTATTATTAGAAGACAATGAGGCCAAAAGGGTAGCACATGTAAACAAGGCCATGCGAGTACTGGACGAATTTTTGACACCTTATCCCGAAGATGGGGGATGTGATGAGGGACCGGGCTATTGGGGTGCCGCAGCAGCCTCTTTATTTGACAACCTTTCCTTGTTGAATGAGGCTTCAAATGGAGCTTTTCAGTTTGCCTATGAGGATGAAAAGGTAAAGAATATGGGACGGTTTATTTATAGGGCGCAAATTAGTAAAGACTACTTTCTAAATTTCGCAGATGCCAGTCCCAAACCTACCATGGCGGCAGCCATGATTTACAGGTATGGAAAGGCCATTCAGGATCCGGACATGATGAAATTTGGGGCTTACTATATAGAGCAAAATGAAAAAGCCTTGCCAAGGTTTCATTACTTCAGGCATTTCTTTGAAGTGTTTATGCAGGATGAATTGGCAGCGGCTGAAAAGGGACTTCCCTTGCCTAAAGATGTTTGGCTGAAAGACATACAGGTAATGGTAGCACGAGACCAGGAAGGAAGCACAGATGGCTTTTTCCTTGCTGCCAAAGGTGGACACAATGATGAGAGTCACAACCACAATGACATTGGAAACTATGTGGTATTTTACGATGGGCTTCCTGTATTAATAGATGTGGGAAGTGGAACTTATACCCGAAGGACCTTCAGCGGTGAGCGGTATTCCATTTGGTTCAACCGTTCAGATTACCACAACCTGCCTACTGTAAATGGGCAAACGCAAACAGCCGGAAGGGCCTACCAGGCCACGAAGGTTGCTTATGAAACCAATAGAAGAAGTTCATCCATGACTTTGGATATTAGCGAGTCCTATCCCGAATCTGCAGGTCTGGTTTCCTGGCAGCGAGACCTAGCGCTAAACCGTGGAAAAAGGGTAACAATTAAAGACACCTACAAGTTATCGGAAGCTGGAGAAATCATTCAGCACCTGATGACCGTTTATCCGGTAGAGGTAGTCAAGCCCGGTTTGATTTCCATTGCTTATCAGGGCAAAGACGGAAAAGTATCCCCCTTTGAAATCCAATACAATCCAAATGATATGGAAGTAGAAGTAGAGAAAATGCCATTTGATTTACCGGAAGATGAAGGCGTCGCAAGCAAGTGGGGTCAAGACATGTACCGAATCAACCTTACAAGCAAAGGTGAAGTAAAGGCCGGAAAAATGGACTTTACCGTCAGCAAGCAATAAACTTCAATAGCCTAATGGGCTAATAAAAAATAAGCGTGAATAGGATTCACGCTTATTTTTTTTGTCCCACCCTCACCGGAGGCTGAGCCTGTCGAAGCCTTAGAAGCCAAAGAGGGGTACTTCGGAAGTGGGGTAGGGTACTTCAGAACCTACCCATTGGAGTTTATAACCTCAATTACCCACCTTAAAACAGGGAGGGGGTACTTAAAACTGACAAGCTCGGACCTTTTAACTCGAATTTCCCGGTTCAGAACTGATATTTTTCACCTCAAACCTGAAAAATTCGACCAAAAACTGACAAGAAATAGGGTAAATATCGGAAAATAGGACAAAATTTCAGGAAAAGTCTTTGGATAAGGTCAAAATTACTAGGTTCAGAAGTGGGGAGGGGTACTTCAGAACCTACCCATTGCAGTTATTTACTTCAAAATTCCAGTTATGAAGTGGGTAATTGAACCTTTTAGCCGGAAATTTCCGCCTTTTTGGCAGTATTTTTTAATTTTTAACCAAAGCATTTGACCTAAAACTGACAAGAGAGAAGGTTTAAAGTAAAGCATTTCAGTAAAATAATGCTTTGAATTGGGTTTTTTAATTAAACTCGGATCCTTTAATAGGATTTCCTGAGCGCTCTTATATAGGGTTAAACTCACTAGAAAATTAGCAGTTAGGAGAGTTCAAGAGGCTATGGTCCATTTGGGGGTAAATCATGGGTATAGGGGAGTAAATATTTAACAAACGCTTACGATAAAATTGAGATTTCTGTTAATTTTTCTCTAAAAAAACCTGTTTAATGGCTGTAATAGGCTTTTTTAATAATTAGTTTTTAGTTAGATTAGTGGGTTAGATAGTAGATATATACGCAATTCCCTAGGGAGTGTTGATTATAGACAATTGTTGTGCGGCATACTAAAAAAGCCAACACACTAACAGCACATTTGGTTTTTGCCGACACAAAAGCCAACGCTGAAAAAAACAAAAGAAATGTTTTTGCCAACGCTCTAGAAATTAAATTTGATGACAAACTATACTGAAAGACTAAAAAGCTATTGGAAATCAAAAGATTTGATATTTATAGCCACATTTAAAAGAATTAATAAGAAGGCTGGTTTTTTTAACCATTTCACGAATCCTGTTAGCAAAATGAAACTTTATTACCCTGACTTTGAAGGTGTAGAAGTTGAGGATAAAAGAGTTTCTTTTTATTACGGTAACAATTCAAGTTTATCAGATGGTGCTTATTATAAAGTGGAACTAAAGCACGTAGAAAACCCCAAAGGAAAAAACAATCCATATTCCTTAGAAATAAAATCCGTTACAGAGTTAAATCAAGATAAAGTAGAAAAACTCCTTTCAAAGAAAAACTCAGATATTGATACTGGTGTGAAATATATTGGAGTGTATCATAAAGTCTCTGAAGCTTTTGCCTGCTTTGAAAACGTTATGTTTTCTGAAACTGGTGAAATATTGATGTTTCAAGGAGAATCACAAAAAGTATATGTGTCACCTAATCTTGATTTAAAACAAGGTAGTTACTATCAATTCTCCTTTATTGAAAATGAAGGAAAACTTCCAAGTGCTATTCCCAATACAATAGAAGTTTTAGAAAACAACCCCTATCAAGAATACATTCGCCTGCGGTTTGAAAGGTTAAATAATCCAGAAGCAAATAAGATGATTGCTAATCTTATGCGTGAAATTGGTAAGGGGATGTATTCATCAAAACAACGAATGATTTTTGAATTGCTTCAAAATGCAGATGATGCACCGGGAAAGGAAAAGGTGGAATTTCACATTGATATTAATGGGGATTATTTCTTTGTGATGCACGATGGAGCACCTTTTAACAAAGATGACGTTGAGGCTATCACAAGTGCGGCTGAAAGCACAAAACGAGGAGATTGTAAAAAAACAGGTTATAAAGGAATCGGTTTTAAATCCGTGTTTACAGATAGTTCTGAGGTTTGGTTAAAATCTGGAGGGTATCAATTCGCATTTTTAAGGAATACCCCTCTTTTTGAAGATTTTGATAATTTTTATTTCAGTAGTGAGCGTTATCAAAAATATCCTGAACTTTTAGATGAGGATAAATTAAAGTATAGGAATCAAAGACTACGTTTTAATGGTTCAACCGATATACCTTGGCAGGTTATCCCTATTTGGCAAAATAGTTTACCGAGTGAATTTACAGATAGTAATTTCAACAACTTTAATAATCCTGTTCAGTTCGCATTGAAATTAGGTGAAAATAATATTGAGGATTATAAAACTGCTATTGATAACATTACTAAGCGACCACAATTTCTACTCTTTTTAAGAAATACTTCTAAGTTTAGATCTCCAAAAAATGGGGTAACGGTTCTTAGGAATGATGCAAATAACGTTATTGAAATTATTAAGTCTAAAAGAGCTGAACCAAATCAAGTGTTCCACTACACTAAGCAGACTTTTGAGAATGTCGATGTTTCTGATGAAGCGTTTGAACAATTAGGTATAGGGTTAAAAAAACAATCAAAAATTAATGATTATAATGAAGTAACTTATTATTTCACAGATTTAGAAGCTAGAGAAATTGAGACTATACCGCCTAAACTCGCATCAGCTACCCAAACAGAAATCTCTTTTGGTATTTCATTGGTTGATAATAAGATCTCTACAGAAAAAGAATATACAAATGGTCTACCGAAATATTCAAGTTTGTTCACTTATTTACCAATGGAAGATACTAGGTTTCAGCTTCCTTTCTTAGTTAATGCTGACTTTGTACCCTCATCAGATAGACAGCGGATTCAAGGCGACAATCTTTGGAACAAATACATAATGATTAAGGTTGCTGAAAAACACGTTGCAATTTTGGCACATTTTGCTCAGGAGTTTCTTAATGATAAAGACACTAACAGTTCCTATTTATCATTACTCTTGAAAAACCCTTTACCTGAAGATGATACGGCTCAACAAATTATAGAAAGTTATAATGCAAAGTACCTAGAGCAACTTGAAAATACAGAAATAGTTATCAATGATAACGATCAGATACAATTATTGTCAGACACTATAATCGATGATTCAGGATTAATAGAATTATTCGGCAACGAAATATTCTATGATTTAATAGATACTGAGAAAAGACTTCCAAATTCTAATCTTGATGCCAAATATCTAAAAGACTATGATTACTTAGAGGTTGAGGTCATAGATTTAGAAGAACTATCAGAACAAATTACGCCAGAACTTTGTGAAAGGTTAGGTAGCATAATTGCTCAACGAGCATTATATGAAAAACCAGAACTATTAAAATGGCTAAATAAGCTTGTAAAATACATCCCAGATGATTTTGGCAAGATTCCTTTTATAGTGCATAATAATGCTTTGTTCTCATTAGAGCGATTAATTGATGAGGATGCTGCTTGGTTAATAAATGAGCATACTTCACACTATGAAACTCTTATTGGTGAATTAGGGTATCACACCATCCAGCTAAATCTAGACAAATATTCTAATATTAAAGAATTCCTGCATAGCATCAATGGTTATATAAACGATAAAACGCTTGCCTATGAGCGAATAGCTTCAAATGAAAATATTCATATGTTGCCTGTTACATCAAAACTAAAACTGATTGATTTCTTTCAAAACAGTACGTTTATGGTAGGTATTGGTGTAGATAAATATTTTGGCAAGTTAAAACTGTTTATAGATGAAAGCGACAATCCTCGTCCTATATGGCAACTTTTAAGTCATAAAGAGGATTTAGAGGTAAATAGTATTGATAAATTTAGAATCAAGGAGACAGAGTTTAACGGTCTCACAGATGATTTAAAAAAACAGTTAATAGCCAAAGATGAAATATTCACATCTTTTATTCTGAATGAAGATTTGTTTGAGGAATGGGCGCAACAATTTGATACAAAAAACATCAATAATTATGTAAGCGATTTAAAAGCTATGTACAGCTGGATTGATAATTCAGACGACATCTCTAGTGCTCAATGGGCTTCCATTCCTTGGCTATATATAGATGATGAGGCTAGATTTGAAACGGCTGATAAGGTGTATTGGTCAAAAGCTTTTAAGAATTTACAAGCTGATAAATTTGAAATAATAAAGACGGTCTTTCAAACGGCTGAGCTAAAGATACTTCCTGTTCAAGAATGTGGGGGATTAATAAAAGCATTCCCGATAAAAACTGATGATAGCTCAGATATTGATTGGTCAGAGGTTGAAGAACTTGAAATGATGGTAGCAAATACACTATTAGATTGGATGGAAGATGATGGTGGATTTGGAGACTTCTTTAAAAAATATACGCTAGTTCCAAATAACAACAATAATTATAAGATTGAAGAAATTAAAGCTATACAGATTTTTGATGGTTCAGATAAAGACTTAAAAGCTTATATTCAATCTAATACAGAACTTTCTTTAATATTCAATGAACTAGATAAGAATTTATGTAGTGAGAATCGCTCAATGATTGGTTTACTTCAAGGGGATAGATTAATAAAAGCACTTATTGAATCCGGTGAATACAATCAAAATTTAGCATTACACCTTCCGTCTAATGTTTCATCTGAATTGTTGCACAGTTTTATTAGTAATTTAAAAGAGTTTAAACTTTTTACGTCTTCCGATTATGGAGGAGACACCCCAGAACATTTCATTATTATTCGTTTACTAAAAAATGTAGAAAGTATTAATGAAATAGCCCCTGAGCTTCAAAACACAATTGATATACTAAGGGGTAAAACCTCTATCGATGGAAATCCATTATCTAATTATACCGTAAGTGACCGTGTATCATTTGGAACAAAAGACGATAGAAAAGTATTAAAGCTTTCCGATATTTTAACGGAATTTCAAGGGGAATCTGATGTGCTGGACAATGTAAAGGAATCGTTTACATCTATAACTCACAAAGCAAAATTACGAGAATTAATCTTTAAGACAATCCCATTAACTCCAGCAGAAATTCACGCCAAAATAGAATCAGAAAATAGTGTTTATTATACCGTTTTTCAGGTGGTATTTCAACTATTGGACAAGAAGTACGGAGGTAATAGAAATTGGTCTAAACAACGATTTGATGAATATTTTATAAAACAAGCAGATGAAACAAAACTTCATAGTTCCTATGGTCAGTTTTTAGATGTCTTATTAGAGTTACCACTTTCTGAATTATCAAATTTCACATTTCAGGATTTAAATCTAAATAATTGTGTTGACAAAAATTTTGCAATAGAATCTGAACGTATTCCTATTTGGCTTGAAGCGTGGGTTAATATTGATGCAGTTAAAAGATTAGCATTTATATCTCAATTTGGATATAACGGGACAGATAGTGCTATTGTAAACCTTAGAAAATCAATGGTAGAAACTGAATATGACCAAAATTCAGTCATTAGATATTTTGAAGAGTCTAAACCAAATATGCAGATTATTTGGAATACTATTCTTTGGCTTGCTAATTACAATCCAAAAATTGTAACTCAAAATATCTCGGTAATAAAGCAGGTCAATAATTATATCAGGTTTAAAGTTGATAGTATTACAAAAGTCACAGTTCCTTTAATTAAATCTATTAATACAGAAGGAGCAAGAATATACAGCCTTCAAGCTGTTAGTGTAGAAACTGAGCTTTTCAAAATAAATATTCAAAGTAAGTTCTCCGATTCAATAATTAGTTCTTTAAATAAAAGTCTTACTAATCCCAATTGCATTGATGAAAGCATTGGTAAACTTTCAGATTACCTAAATATAACAGCGGTTGAATTAGAAGAATCAGTTGATATAAAGACTTTAGAAGCCAAATCGAAACTTTGGGAAGAACCGTTTTATAAGAAATGGGAACATAATAATGATTACCCTATTTACATATATGATGGAGACGAAATACCTTATACAAGAATCTTCAAAAATATAACCATCAACACATTTACGCAAGACTTAAAGGTAGCTTGTGATGGTAACTATTATATATCTAAAGTTTTAAAAAGAGACATATTAAACAATTTACCTGAAAGCTTTCCGGGAAATATGTTGTCAAATTTGAAGGATTGGCACTACAAAACACTTCAAAACGACTCACTTCTTGATGAAGACTCGTTTGATTATAAGGAAGATATTGATAGACTTTTACAAGACAGATTAGGTATCTCTGAGGAAGACCAAAAACGAGAAAGCGGTAATGCAAAAACACACGCTGTATATTTTTTAGATGTAAATGGATATGATGTTTCTAACGTCAATAATGCTGGAGCTGCTTTAACTGATATTATAGACCCCGATGGCAATCAAGTAAATTGTATTGTTAGAAGTGCTAAAGGTGGTTTATTATATCTAGATAAAGAGCATTGGGATATGATGCAAGATGACTTTATTTACTTAATCGTAATCTATCCAGGTAATAGTCCAAGATTATTCAAAAACAGGCTTGAATTGCTAGAAGAAGAATTGGCAGAAAATGTATTGTTTAGGGTTCCTAACAATAAGTTCACATCTGAGATTGACGGTGTTTTTAATGCTTTAGAATCCGAATCACATTTAATATTGGTGACTAGTGAAAAAATGAAAGAGAGTTTATTTTCTAAGCTGAAACAGAAAAACGAATTTAATAAAGAAGAAAATGCGGCTGTAGGTGGAGAGGGTTTTACGTTTTAAAATATGGTGACAAAAGAAAATCAAGTAAAATTTTATAAAGAGGAGCTTAAAGAATTAGAGTTCTCTGTAAAAAAAACGTTCAATGCAACTGGACTTTCCTTATTTCAAAACGGAGATGTTTATGTTGCTCAATACCGTGGTTTAGATGAAAAAAGAGGTAATGTATTTGTAGATATACCTACAGGAAAGCAATACCACGCTCCTCGATTTGACCAAAAATTAACCTGTTTTACTTTACAGGCTGGTTTAGAACGACCTTCAAGTTGGGGTAATCTTACATATTCAGATTTATTAAAGGATAGAAATCGTACTGATACAAAAATTGTAGACTACATTCCGTCAAAACGTGAAGGCTGGATTACTATGCTTATTAGAGAAATGGATGCTGAATTTATTGAAAGTCTACAATACAATCAAATATTAGCTTTTGGTCCAACAATACCGCCTTTTGAGTATTTGCAGAATTTAATGGAATTTAGTGAGAGCCTTAATGCAGAGGGCAATGAGCTTTGGGAAAAAATATTGTGTTTTAAATATGAATTAAAAAGTGATGTAAACCCAAAGCTACTTACTGAAGAGATAGATATAGCAGACCAAATAATTACAGAAGTTGAAAAATCTATAATCTATGTTTTTCAAGGTCCTCCAGGAACAGGTAAAACGCATCAAGTAGCAGATCTTGTTTCACGTTTAGTATTATCAAATAAATCTGTTCTAATTACTGCTTTAACAAATAAAGCAGCGGTTGAAGTTTGTGAAAAGCCATTCTTTGATAAACTCTTTGATGAACAGCGTGTTTCAAAACTACCGATTTCTATAGATGAAAGAAAAAAGTTTCCGAAACTATTAAATGCCAAAGACCTACTTCCTACCAAAGGACATCTTACCTTGACAACGTTTTATCAGTTTTCAAGAATTTGGGAAGAACAAACACAATCTTATGATTATGTAATTGTTGAAGAAGCGTCACAAGCTTATTTAACAACCATTGCAGCAGCTTGTAAAGTGGGTAAAAAAGTCATTGTTGTAGGTGACCCTAAGCAAATAGTACCGATTGTCACTAACAAAAATTACAAAGTATTTCCCAATATTGATGCTCTCATTAATGGTATGAATACGTTAAGCCAGACCGAAGATTTTTCCTTTAATCTTAAAACTGAAACACGCAGACTTACTGAGCGTTCAACAATTTATACCAATTTCTTCTATAACAACACCATCCAATCAAAGTCTTTATTCGATAATATTGATACTGATATAAATAGTTTTGATAAGTTAACCGAAATAACGCATTCCAAAGGTGGCCCAACATTAGTTGAGTTTTCAAATAAGGAAGGTGATGTTTTAAATCAAATGATTCGATTTTTGGTAAAGGGTTTAAATGAGTTGATAGTATTAAAAGGTAATGTTATAGCTATATTAACCCCATATATTGAAACTTTGACTCATTTACAACAGAACTTAAAATCAAAGACTAATTCACGAAATTACCTGATTGAATCTGTAGATAGAGTGCAAGGTCTGGATGTAGACTATTGTTTTTATGTAATACCAAAATCAAGTTCATTTTCATTTAATCTAAACAGATTTAATGTAGCCACAAGTCGAACTAAAAAAAGCACTTTTATTTTAGTAGAGCAGGATTTTGACCGCTTTGTTAACCTTCCCAATGAGGTGGGTAACTATCTTTCCAAACTTAGAAATGAATTTGCATTTACAGTAAATCCAATGTCTGGTGAAATTGCTAAATCTGAACAAAACCCCACTAAATTAAATTCAAGTAAAGAGAGGTCAGTTATAAAAAGTCAAAAAAGCGTGTTGGATGATTTCATTACAAAAGACCCTCATTCCAATTCTCAAAAATCAGATAATGGAATTGGTCTGAAAGTGATAGGCAAAATTGATGTTTCAAAGTTTGAAAGACCTAAAAAGGAGATTAAGAAAAACAAGGAAAATCTTTATATAATAGACACAAACGTCTTTATGGATTATCCTGAGATTATATCCAAAATCAGCAAAGAGTATACAGTAATCTTATCAGCAAAAGTTATTGATGAGTTGGATAATTTAAAATCAAAGTTGGATAACGAAGGAAAAAGAAATGTACAGAAAGCGTTAAAGTCAATAAACCGTCATTTAGATACAAGAGATTTAAGAATGGAAATATCAGATACATCCTTATTACCGGTTGATTTTAACAAACGTTCCCCTGATAATCAAATTCTAACAGTTGCATTAAAATTCAAATCAGAAAATCCTATAATTTTAACTTCCGATAATGGTTTACAGATAAAAGCTAAGGGATTAAAGTTAACAACAATAACCCTTCAAGAATTTTTAAATCAACTCAAAAGAAGGTAAATCTATGAACAATTCAACGCCACAATCCATGCACACTTGCTATTCGCACAAGCCAAAGCAGCAACTAAGAATTGCAAAAGAGTATGTCTTGCTAACCCTGGATGACAAACGAAATGAAAAAGTACGACCGTAAAACATGGTATATGAAATCATAGCCGCCTATCGGGATGCTACGCTTCATATGTGTGCCGAGAGTAATGGTCGGCTGAAAATCGTTACGCAACTGTTTATAAGATGGTGGAACCGAACCACTGGTGTTGTCCTACAAGGGAGAGCATCAGTTGTAGCGTCAAGGTATTGAGCGTTATTGAAAAGGCTACGTCAAGAGCGTGGTCAGGTAAGAATAAACCTGCCTACCGGAAGGTAGGTGTAAATGAACCTCTGATGAAGTGTCCCTGAAAACAGGGCAAATAGAGAAAGTGCTATATTTTGCCTAAAGTGTTTGATGTATATCAAACATTACGAGTTCATTGGTTACCTATTAGTTTTATGTAAGGCTGGCTTTTAGAAATAACATAAGCTGCCTAGTATTTTAGGATACGGTTTGATGAAAGGGGGTCGGATCCTTTACTTTTTATTATTATCTTTATTGGCAATTTAATTAATTGGGTATCAGGCTTTGCTCTTCGGGACAACAATCTAAATGCAATGAGTAAAAAGAACTACAACTTAGCTGTCATATACGAGTTTCTTTTGATAATACTACCAGTTTGTCTATATGTGTTTTTAGAAGCATTGCACAAAAATGATTATACATATTTTTTGAAATCTCCTGAATGGGGAATAGCAACAATTTTTTTAAGTTTTCAAGGGACAGCTCTATATATCAAAGCTTTAACCCAATCCGGGAAAAAAATTAATTATATTTTCCTAGGTTTACTATTACTCGCTGTAATATTTATAGTTATAGCGTCTATTCTTAATTCCTATATGTCTCTAAATTCTAAGGAAGATAACCTGTTTAAACAGATTTTACGAATGTTTTTTCTTTTAGTATCTATGATCTACTTTTTACTTTTAGGAATGTCAGCACATAAAATTGAAAATAAATGAGCAGGAAATATAAACGAGATCTTGGAGCAATGGAAGCGCATTCTGACCCTAAGTTCAAACAACACTTTATTGAAGTACAGGACTTATTGTCAATTCTTGATGATGATTCTGACATTGTATTTGGATTGAAGGGCAGTGGTAAAAGTGCTCTTTGTAGAGCCCTTCATGAGTTGAAAAAAGATGAATTCCTCGCTACAAAAATCATCAATTTAGATGACTTAAGTTTTACTCAAATTCACCAAGCATTAGTATCACTTCAAGCAACTACACATAAAGAATTAATTAAATTATCGAGTATGACCTGGCGAAACGTTCTGTTAATTTATTCTATTGAAGCATATGTTGATACGTTGGATAAGAATGATTCGCTTAGAACGGAGGTAGATAGCTTATTATCAAGAAAAAGTTATAAGAATCATAAATCAAATAGCAGAGTACTTTCATTCATTCAAAATCTTATTTCACGAATTGCTGAATTAGGCTTTGACTCGAGTGAAGATTCAGTTCTTAGTCTTAATAAAATGCAACTTGATGAACTTGACAAGCCATTTGATGGCGAATTGGTTTCCACATTTGAAGTGATTCTTGACAAATTGGCTGGAGAGCCTAAGAAAGTTTTGATTTGCTTAGACGGTTTTGATTCAATAATTGATCATAGTGAAGAATCAAGAAAGGCTATTTTTTCGGGTTTAGTTGATGCTATTTACAAGAATGCTAAGGATAATTCAATTAACCATAATTTTGTATATAAGGCATTTCTTCCCAGAGAACTTACTGATGGTGTTAGAAATTCTCATTTTGACTCAGATAAATTTATCTTTAATAGACATTATTTAGGCTGGACTTCAAATGAATTTAAAAAGTTGATCTCTAAAAGAATAAAACCATACTGTAAGGCGAAAAACAATGACTTTGATAGTTTGTGGGACGAACATATGCCAAAAAAAATAAAGAATAGTGTACATGGTGTAGAAGAAAATACCTTTGAATATATTTTGAGACACACGCTTTATAGACCTCGTCATTTGCTCATTCACTTACAATATATATTTGATGAGTGGGATAAGAATAATCATCAGTATAAAGTTGATCCTTCATCTATCCCGAAGATAGTTAGTCGCACAAATAAAAAACTTGCAGAATTGATATCCGGGGAATTAGAGTATGCAATTCCTGGAATTACTCAATTTCTACATTCTTGGAATTCTATTTCTTGCACAGTTACGTTTGAAATGTTTGTCAAAAGAATGAACAGGCTATTTGGATTAACAGATTTAAGTGAAACGAGAGAACTTTTTGATAAGCTCTTTAATATTGGGATTTTGGGATATTTTAAAAAAGCTGAATTCACAAATAAATCAAACGACAAAATGAGTTGTGTTTTTGCATATTCTAATGGTGATTTAGGAAAGAGACTCATTTATAACTCATTAGAAAGTGATGATATTATTGCCCTTAGTCCAATATTTCAAGAGTATTGTGGCTGTAATTATGCTAAATATGGATATATATGCCAAAAGTGACGTCTATTGCTAACAAAAAACATGAATTAATAGGCTCTTCCTCACTTACTGAGCATTGCATGCCAAGAATCAACCAAGGTAATAAAAGGTCGAATGCTTTAAATGTGAAGATGGTATGTTCATCAGGGTCGTTTTACTGGGGATGGCTCTAAACCACCTAAAGGTGCTCCAATTAACAGTTTTGGTGCTGAGTGTTTAGGTTAATCTAATCCCTGAGTTTAGAAGGTAAGAATAAAGGAATTGAATCCTGAGAAATTCTATGGGTTAACTTTAATATAACATTGTAAAGATGTCGAGAAGAAGAGAACTCCATACAAAAGCTACGAAGTTTGATAGGGAGTTAAAATTGATATCAATGAAAACATTGATTACAGAGTTAACCTATTTATCTTCTGTAAGATTGGGTAATATTAAGGAAGTGGATTAGGCTGTACTCTACTTCCTAATTATGAAAAAAATCTATTAAATATGAATGATAAGCTTTTGGACATATTTCAAATAGAAAAAACATGCAAATATCGTGGAGAAGTTTATCATGTTAGGGATAATGGAGCTATTTATAGATGCAGAAGATTTGGTAAAAGGAAAAGACCTTTAGATGAAAAATGGACTATCGGAAATCGTAATAAGTTAACTGGCTATAGGAATATTGGATCTGAAACAGTGCATAGAATTGTAGCAACCGCGTTTCATGGGCCACAACCGTCAGAAGACCACATTGTTGACCACTTTGATACTAATCGACAAAATAATCGACCTGAAAATTTGGCCTGGGTAACTCGACTTGAAAATATTTTATTAAACCCTACAACTGCACGTCGAATTAAGATTTCATATGGTAACATCGAGAAATTTTTAAAAGATCCATCTCGGCCTATATCAGGAAATTTTGATCCAAGGTTAGAGTGGATGCGTCCGGTCACAAAGGAAGAGGCTGAACATTCACGACAAAGATTGCTTGATTGGGCAAACAGTGGTAAAATTCCTTCAGGAGGTATACTTGGAGATTGGCTCTACGAATTACCAAATGAACAATTTAGCGAAGAACCATCATCAGAAATTTTGATCGAGTCTAAAACATCTGGGGCAATCCAAAAAAGCTGGAAGACGCCGAGTGAGTTTCCACTTTGTCCTTCTAAACCTACAAAGAATGGCTTACTAGATTATTACCAACGTATCAAAGAAGGAGATGTGTTTGCACGTAATAACTTTGGTGAATCGAAAGTTGTTAGCGCAGCGCTTTCTGAAAGGTCGGATGTATTACTAGTGATGTGTCATCATCCTGGCGCAATAAAAGAATGGTCGCTGGTACAAGTCTCAATTGATGACCATCTTTTCATTCATGAGAGTTTAGGTACTTTTTTTAAGTTGGAAGGCGCAAAGAAGCAATTCACACTTAAACGTGGATTAAAATGGGAGGGTGGTGATACCATAGATGATTATTGTTGACCGAGAAGAATAAAAACTAGGCCCATAATAACTAAGCATTCTGCCGGCTGGAACAGCCTAGCCTGAATGCAGTGTGTGTGCCCCCCCCCTAGGTGTAGTTTATGCCTTCGTGAGCTGGGGGTAGGTTTGCAAAACACCCTTCTATCCTTTCCAATTTGCAATTGGAAATGGACGGAATTACCAATGATTCACGGTTATCAAACCTTCTAATCCAGCATAATTTCATCTGTTTACAATTGTTTTTTAATTGTCAGAACTTGCCCCGGTTTATCGGGGTGGAATCTCGCATAGCTGATGATCGTCTAATCACGTGACAATTGGGTCATGCTCGATTTCTTGCACTTGAACACATGTAATCCTCTGGTTTTTCCACGATTCCTGCCCTTACCGGATTCTCATGTATATAATTCATTCTACTTTCATTCATTTCAGTTCGATAAAGTTCGATAGCATGGTTTTCATGTGTCCATAATTGCATCTCCCCAGTTCTTTTATTAAATTTCGCATGATAGGCAAAAATTATCTTCAACCATTCCTTTCTGCTTTCC
>TARA_R110001599_G_scaffold160024_1_pt1 | contig 48080 bp, 36 predicted proteins | sample TARA_R110001599 | Tara Oceans TARA_R110001599 (sample SAMEA4398360) | marine metagenome | biome: Polar Biome; feature: [MES] marine water layer (ENVO:01000295) within the mesopelagic zone...; material: water (ENVO:00002006), including particulate matter (ENVO:01000060) such... | reverse complement strand
CTTCTAGGCGGCAACGATATTAGATGGGGTTTATTGAGCGTTTACAATGTTTCTTGCGGTGTTTAGAAGTAATCCCAGCATGGTAGTGCCACTTCTTGGGCATCCACCGATTATTATCCATTGGTTCGTCGATTGCGGTTCTTTTAACATATATTTTCTCTGAAAAATATTTAAGACTAAGAATTTGTGAGTTTCAGTGAATAAATTTCTGGACTCTTTCGGTTTGTTTATATTTTTATAGATGAATATTCCTTCAGAAATGCACGCCGACAATTAGATTTCTATTTGGATTGACCCGTGGTTGACTTTCAATGGATATTTCTGGGATCGGCGATTCATTGTTGTAGTTTTCGCAGGTGAAAAACAATTGTATTGCTTGGCTGCTGGGGTGAGGATAATGCAGGCCCCTGTAGTTGCTTGTAGGTGTCGCAAAAGGCATCGATTTTTTCGATGTCATATTTGCTAATAACACAATTGCTTCCAATACCTTCCGTTCGTTCTGTAGCTTTTCTCAATAGTAACGTAGGCTTGCCTAAATACGCACATTCTTCCTGATTGCTGCCTCCGTCGCTGACTACAAATTCGCTGTGCTTGATCAATTTGATAAATTTAAAGTAGTCGTAGCGCTGTCGCAGTTCAATGTTTGGATTGTCATCTAGTCGATGGTAGAGGTCAAATTTCCTGAGTTTCTGCTCTGTGGGTTTGTGCAAAATGAATAGCAGCTTGATGTCATACCGGGCCACCTGCTCCACCAGTTCAATCACTCTCTTCAATGCTCGCTCGTTGCGTATGTTTTCGAACCGATGCAGCGATACGACGGCGTACGCTTCCTGTGGGATGCTGACTTCGCTGTTGTCGATGTGTGCTTCTGCCAAGCGCAGGGCGTCGAGCAGAGTGTTGGCGCCCGTGTTGATTTTGGTGCCCCGGTACGCTGATAGGTTTGCTACCGCATTTTCATCTGGGCAGAAGTAGTAGTCACTCAGCCTGAATACCAGGGCGCGGGTCAATTCCTCGGGGAAGGGGTGGAACCAGTTGTGCGATCTGAGTCCAGATTCGACATGGCCGACAGGTAGGCGAGCGAATTTTCCCATCAAGGCGCCCAGCAGCGTTGAGAAAGTATCGCCATGGACAAGGACAATGCCTTTGCTCTGCTCGCCAAAAATTTGCCGCTTTTTGAATAAGGTGGTTAACAGTATTCGACTTGCCCACACGGCCATGCTGAGAATTGAGGTAATGTCTTTGCCGTGATATAGGGTGTAGTCGGGTCCTCGCAGGCCGAAGTTCTTTAGAATCTCGGTCATGGTGTCGCGGTGTTGGCCCGTAGAGATGAATCGATAGGGAACGTCCTGTGCATTCAGCTCAACCATGACTGGTGCCATTTTGATCAGTTGGGCTTTGGTGCCAAGGATGATATGAATCAATTGCTTTCCCTATGTCTCGGTATTTTGTGAGTGGCACTTTTTGCACCTGTATAAATTGTGCTTGGCGTATCAGATTATCGCGCAGCTGCTAAGCAGGAATTATATGTGCGTCACGGGTCAGGTGGTTTCGAGTATCGATTACCATTTTGCTTTTTTGGGTAATCATTGGGTAGTCAAAGTTGTCATGGTTAGTAACCAATATTGCGCAATCATATTGTTGGAGATTATCTGGTGTTAATTCGATGGACTGCATATTAAAACTGTAATCTCGTTTCTTCGGAAACTGCGGTATATGCGGATCGCTGTAATCTACTTCAGCGCCTTTCGCCTTTAGCTTGGCAATAATTTCAAACGCTGGCGCTTCCCGTGAATCACTCACATTCTTTTTATAAGCCAATCCCAAGATTAATATTTTACTGCCTTTTACCGCCTTGCCGTGTTCGTTGAGTGCGTCTGCCGTTTTCTGTACTACCCATTCAGGCATGGCGCGGTTTACTTCACCAGCTAGCTCTATAAAGCGAGTATGTATGCCGTATTCTCTCGCCTTCCATGTTAAGTAGAATGGATCGATGGGAATGCAGTGTCCGCCTAGGCCGGGGCCGGGGGTGAATTTGGTGAAGCCGAATGGTTTGGTGGCGGCGGCGTCGATGACTTCGTGGATGTTGATGCCCATTTTGTCGGCAACCACTTTCATTTCATTGACCAGGCCGATATTGACGGCGCGGTAGATGTTTTCCAGTAGCTTGGCCATTTCAGCGGTTTTTGTCGAGCTGACTGGCACGACGGTATTTATAATACTTTCGTATAATTTCACACCGGCGTTCAAACAAGCCGGTGTTTCGCCGCCACAGACTTTCGGTATTGTTTGGGTTGTATAGTGGCTATTGCCGGGGTCTTCTCGTTCAGGTGAATAGATTAGATAGTAATCTTCGCCAATGGTGAATCCCTTGGATTCAATTAATGGACGAACGAGCTCTTCTGTTGTACCTGGGTAGCTGGTGCTTTCTAGCGACAGTATTTGCTGCGCTTTTAAATATGGCAGTAACTGGCTGACAGTGTTGGTTACGTAGCTTAAATCGGGTTCACGGTATTTGTTGAGTGGTGTGGGTACGCAGATAATGATGGCATCCAGTTGGCTGGCTTGGGCATAGTCGCATGTTGCCGAAAAGTTGTCCTGGATTGCTGCTTGAATTCGTTCAGCGGCGATATGCGTAAGGTAGGTTTGGCCTTCTGACAGCTGCTTGGGTTTTGCGGCGTCGGTGTCGAAGCCAATGACTTTGTAATTCGCCTCGGCAAAACAAAGGGCGAGGGGGAGGCCTACGTAACCCAGGCCGAATACGCCGATAACAGCCTCTTTGTTATTGATTCGTTGTAACAGGCTTGCGGAGCTCATTATTTACCTAATTTGAGGCGTGGCTAATTATTGCAGTGATCAGTTTTAATCAGGGTTTTTACAAGGGCTTAATCTACACTGCTTGCAGGGACTGACGCTAGTTTTTATCTCGCTTATGTAAGCTGGTTAGGGCTTTTGTGTCACCAGGGAGTCTGGTGTCTGAGGTCAGACGAGAAGGACTGAGGCTAGGTCGGTGGGTTGTAGCCGTGAGCGCAACGAATGCCGGTGGTTATACCAAAGTATGAAGTTGGGTAAGGCCCGTGGTATGTGGATCCTCAATCGAGTTGAGGATGACGATGGTGGGGCGTTGAGGATGAGGATGGTGGGGCGTTGAGGATGACAGGTTTGGGTCGTTGATGGTGACGGCTTTTGGGCGTTGATGCTGGAGGGCCGTTGATGGCGATGGCGATGTGCGTTGATGAGGCGTTGAGGTTGATGGTGGCGCAACCCCTGCGCCTTCAAAACTGCGTTATCCCTTAGCTGTTAAAGCCACGTCGTTAAGCCAGTACAGCCCCGACCATTCAAAACTTTAAAAAACCCGCCGTCATCCCCGACCCCGATCGGGGATCCAGAGTGAGCGTTAGCGAATTGCGTTACGTCAGACGCCCAACTCCCGACATTCCCCAAGCCTTAACTAATATTCCCAGTCACCCTAACGCGCCGGCTAGTCGGCGCAACTTTCTCGGTCTTCGCCGCTTCACGATTTTTAATGCCGGTGTCGATGATGTTTTTCAGGGCGATGATCATCCCAGTAAAGATGAAGGCGCCGGGTGGCAGTATGGCGACTAGCACGGCGGTGTAGTCGTCTACTAAAACAATTTTCCAGCTCTTTGCGCCTTCGCCAAATAATAAATCCATATTGGCGAAGATGGCGCCGGTGCCGATCACTTCTCTGACGGCGCCTAGCAACATTAAGATGAAGGCGAAGCCGACGCCCATAATAAAGCCGTCGTACATGGCGGGCAGGACTTTGTTTTTGCAGGCGAAGGCGTCTGCGCGGCCGAGGATGACGCAGTTGGTGGTAATAAGCGGCAGGAAGATACCGAGTATTTGGAATAGTTCGTAGGAGAAGGCCTGCATGAGCAGTTCTATGCAGGTAACTGCTGCCGCGATGATCATGACGAAGGCGGGCAGGCGGATGGCGTCTGAGGCGAAGCTGCGGATCATGGAGACGGCGGTGTTAGAGACGGTAAGCACTAACATCGTGGCTATGCCCATGCCTAAGGCGTTGATGACCGAGCCGGTGACGGCGAGCAAAGGGCACAAGCCTAGCAGCTGAACGATGGCCGGGTTGTTTTTCCATAGACCGTTTAGGGAGATCTCGCGGTAACTGATATCACTCATGGTTGAGTTCCTGCGTCGGTACTTACTTGCTGTTCGCTCGTATTTGCTGCGACGGCATTGATGATTTGCGCTTTATTGGCGTCGTAATACTGTAACGCTTTGTGTACGGCGTTGGTAACGGCGCGGGGGGTAATGGTCGCGCCGGTGAATTGGTCGAACACGCCCTTGTCTTTTTTAACCGCCCATTTTGATTCTTCTGGGTTGCTTAGGCTTTTACCCAGAAAGCCATCTACCCAATGACTTTTTTTGTAATCGACTTGGTCGCCGAGGCCCGGTGTTTCGCGGTGAGAGAGTACGCGCACGCCAGAGATGGTGCCATCTTCGGTAATGCCGACAATCATATCGATATCGCCGGTGTAGCCATCACGGGCGGTGGCGGGCAGTATGGCGCCGACAAATTTGCCGTTCATACTTGCGCGGTAGAGCTTTTTGCTTTCCCGCAGGCCTAAGAGCTCACTGTCGCTGGCGCTTATGGCGTCGTCTAGCATGGAGTTGTCGTGGCTCGATTTTGGGAAGAGTTCTAGTAGTGCACTCTCTTCTGCGTGGCGGATATTGTCTTGGATTAAACCGCGGGTCGATAAATACGTTCCCGCGATAACACCGGTGGTGACGACGGCGAAGACGCCGAGCAAGATGCCGTTTTTGGTGATGGATCGGCCGAGGATATTCATGACTTTCCTCCCTGCTGATCCTTCAGTTTATGTCCGTAGGTTCTTGGCTGGGTGTAGTGATCGATAAAGGGCGCCGCGAAGTTCATCAATAGAACTGCGAATGCCACCGCGTCAGGGTAGTTGCCCCACACTCGAATGATGTAAACCAAAATGCCAATCAGTGCGCCGTAAATGACGCGGCCACTATTCGATACCGCCGAGGTAACAGGGTCGGTCACAATAAAAAATGCGCCGAGCATGGTGGCGCCGCTGAGCAGGTGAAACAGCGGTGAACCGCCAGAAGCGGAGCTGCCGCCATCGTAAAATAAGGCGGATATAATAGTTAGCGATGCCAGCATGCTGATCGGCGCATGCCAGGTAAATACCCGCCGATACAATAAATACATGCCGCCGAGTAAAAAGCCGATGTTAGCCCATTCCCAGCCGATGCCAGCAAACTGGCCGAACTGAGCAGACCCCTGCCAAAGATCCTCTATCAGCAGTGAATCGTTTTGTTTGAGCACATCTAGCGGCGTTGCCATCGTGATGGCGTCGATGCTGTCGCGACCGAATCCAAAGCAGTAGCGCAGGGCGTCTATCGGCCCTAACAGGTCGCCAGCAAAGCTGCCCTGGGGCGCAAGCCATGTGGTCATTTGTACTGGGAAGGAAATGAGCAGCATGACGTAAGCCGCCATGGCTGGGTTGAATGGATTGTAGCCCATGCCGCCGTAGAGTTGTTTACAGATAAGAATGGCAAAGCCGGTGCCGATCATGATCAGCCAAAATGGTGATCCAGGTGGTAGCGCGATACCTAATAAAAAAGCGGTGACGAGTGCGCTGTAGTCGTTGAGATAAAATCCGATGGGGCGCTTGCGCCATTTTAAAGCCAGGGCTTCAAATGCCAGTGCGGTAATGCTGGCCCAAAGCACGTTGACGAGGCTGCCGAAACCGAAAAACCACGTTAGCGAAAACAGACCGGGAATGGTTGCCAGCAGCACCAAGCGCATGACTCGCGCGGTGCTCATTGGCCCGTGGGCGTGTGGTGAACTGACTTTTAAAAATCCCATAGTCTCATTCGTGCTCGTATTCTAGGTTTCGCTCAGCGTTTGCTGAGCGGCGGCCAATTTATCTTCTAGTTTAACTAGCGAGTCGGCCAATATGTCGGCTTTGTCATCGCCTTCTGCACGCGCCGCTTCAAGTTTCTCTTTGGTGCGGGCGATGCGGCTTTCCAGGGACTCGATGGTCTGTTTAATTTTGTCGGCGTCGCTCATGTTCGCTTGTGCTTCACGAGCCGCTTTGGCGCGCTCGATGGCAGCTTGAACCGGATCGTCGCTCGCTACCGGTTCGCTCGCACTGCTCGTTTTCAGTGTGGCGAGATGGTCGCTTAGTTCTTTTTTGGCTGTGTCGAGTTTCGCCTGAGTTTTCTCAACACCAGTCGCAAAGGCGGCGACATTGGCGTCGTTCTGCTCCTGCGCCGAGGCCAATTTTTCTTGTGCGGCGCTTAGGCGTTTTTCGGTACTGGCGACGGTATTTTGCAAGCGCGTGGTTTTGTCTTCGTCACTTTCATCTGCGCTAGCGCCAGCGCGCTTTGCCAGTGCTCTGGCGATCGCAGCCTGCGCGGGATCGGCACTGTCGCTCGCGGGTGCCGCTTTTGTCGGCACTAAACTCGCTTCGTGCTCGCTCAGTTCTTTTTGAGTGGCGGCGAGCTTCTCTTCAGTTTTACTTACCGCCGTTGCAAAGGCGTCTGCATTCTCGTTTTGCTGTTCCTGGGCTAGAGCGAGTTTTTCTTTTGCTGCTGCGAGGCGCTTCTCTGCGCTCGCTAATAATTTTTGCAGGCGCTCGGTTTTCTCTTGCGGGCTTTCTTCCTCGGCATTGCCATCACGTTTGGCTTGCGCGCGAGCGATGGCGGCTTGAGCGGGGTCCGTCGATTCGGCTTTTTTGGCCTTGCTGCGCTCTATTGCCGCTTGGATGATATCGGCCTTGCCGGCTTCTGGTGCGTTTGCCGCGGCGGCTGCTTTGGCTTTCGCCGCTTCCATTCGGGCTGCGCGTTTGGCTTCTTTTTCAGCCTCTTCCTGTTCTAATCTGGCGGTGCGTGCTTCAAAGCGTTCTTTTGAGCGCTCGGCTTTAATCTTGTCTTGCTGAGCTTGGCGAATTTCGGCTTTTGATGCGCGGTAGTACTGCACCAATGGGATATTACTTGGGCAGGCAAACGAACACGCGCCGCATTCAATGCAGTCGAAGAGTTGATGATCCTCGAGCTTTTCGTGTTCTTGGGCGCGCGCGAACCAGTACATTTGCTGAGGTAGCAACGATACAGGGCAGGCTTCTGCACACATGCCGCAACGGATACACGCTTGCGCAGGCGGTGGTGGTGGCAGCTCGGCCACGGTTGGCGCCAGCACGCAGTTACTGGTTTTTACAATGGGCACCGCCGTGTCTTGTAGCGTGTAGCCCATCATGGGGCCGCCCATAATTAAGCGGATGCAATTGTCTTTGTCGAAGCCGCTTTTATCTAATAAATACTGAACCGGCGTACCGAGCAAAACCTCGTAATTTTGTGGCTGGCCGCAGGCTTCGCCTGTGACGGTGGTGATCCGTGAAATAAGCGGCTCGCCAAAACGAATAGCGCGGTAAATGGCGGTTGCGGTGCCGATGTTTTGACACACAATGCCGACGTCTGACGGCAAGCCGCCGGAGGGGACTTCTTTGCCGGTCAAAATCTGAATCAGCTGTTTTTCACCGCCGGATGGGTATTTGGTCGGGAATACCACGATCTCAATACCCGTGCCTTCAGCCGCTTTTTTAAGCGCGGCGATGCCTTCCGGTTTATTGTCTTCTACGCCAATCAGGGTTTCTTTACTGGGCTTAATCAGGTGCCGAAGTATTTCGGCACCGGCGATGATTTCCGCAGCGCGTTCGCGCATCAGAATGTCATCGGCGGTGATGTAGGGTTCGCACTCGGTGCCGTTCAGAATTAGCGTTTCTATCGGCTTGTCGTCGCGGGTGCTGAGTTTAACCGCAGCGGGAAAACCCGCACCGCCCATACCCGCAATACCGGCTTGGCGAACGCGGTCGACTAATTCTATCTTGCTGAGCTGGGTGTAATCTTCAAGGCCTTGGTGGGCGATCCATTCGTCTTTGCCGTCGGTGTCGATCACAATGCAGCTAGCGCTCATGCCCGATGGATGCGGAATAACGCGAGATTCGATGGCGGCAATAATGCCGGATGTTGGCGCGTGAACTGGCGCGCTGACAAAGCCTTTGGCTTCGGCAATCATCTGGCCTTTAAGGACGCGGTCGCCGACATTAACTATCGGGCTGGCTGGCGCGCCGATATGTTGCGCTAGGGGCAGAATGAGTTGCGGTGGAATGCCGGCATTTTCAATTGGGTTGTGTAGCGACTGATGTTTGTTTTCTGCGGGGTGAATGCCGCCGTGAATATCCCATATTTTTCTCATACCGCAGCTCCACTTTGTTTCGTGGTGCCGCGATCCGAAGCGATAAGATCCTCTGCGGGCTTGGGCTTGTCCCAATGCCAGGTTTGCAGGCTGGTCTGGATGGGGAGCATGTCGATACAGTCTACTGGGCAAGGTTCTACGCACAAATCACAGCCGGTGCATTCACTGGCGATGACGGTGTGCATGTGCTTGGCAGAGCCGAGAATGGCATCCACAGGGCAGGCCTGAATACATTTTGTGCAGCCAATGCATTCCGCTTCCCGAATAAAGGCAACCGAGGGTACGGCTTCTTCAGCGGCGTCTAGTGGCTTGGCTTCTACACCGAGTAAATCAGCGAGGGCGGCGATGGTGGCTTCGCCGCCCGGTGGGCATTTATTGATATCGTCGCCCTCGGCGATAGCTTGCGCGTAGGGACGACAGCCGGGGTAGCCGCACTGTCCGCACTGGGTTTGCGGCAGCAGCGATTCGATTTGTTCGGCGATGGGGTTGCCTTCAGTTTTAAATTTCACCGCGGCAAAACCCAGCAGTGCGCCGAATACCAAACCGAGGCCGACTAGGGCCAGCAGCGAGGCTAAAAACGGGTTTTGGGCAATCAGTTCAATCATGTTTGCAGCCTATACCAATCCTGCAAAGCCCATAAAGGCGAGCGACATCAGACCGGCGGTAATCATACCGACGGCGGGGCCTTTAAATGGGGCGGGTACGTCGGCAGCGGTGATGCGTTCGCGCATGGCGGCGAATAACACCAATACCATAGAGAAGCCGGCAGCGGCGCCGAAGCCATATAGGGTTGATTCGACGAAGCTGTGGTCTTTGTTGATGTTGAGTAGAGCGACACCTAATACCGCGCAGTTGGTGGTGATCAGCGGTAAAAATACCCCCAGTACCTTGTAGAGCATGGGGCTGGTTTTGCGCACCACCATTTCAGTGAATTGCACAACCACCGCGATGACAAGAATAAAGGTGATAGTGCGCAAGTATTCCAGGCCGAGTGGAATGAGTAGCCACTCATAGGTTAGCCAGCTGCAAATAGACGCGAGGGTGAGTACAAAGGTGGTGGCGCTAGACATGCCGATGGCAGTTTCGAGTTTATTAGACACGCCCATGAACGGGCACAGGCCCAGAAACTGCACCAGTACGAAGTTGTTAACCAGAATGGCGCTGATTAACAATAGTGAATAGTCTGCTAACACAATTTTTAGCCTCACCTTTGCATCGCTTATGCGAAATCTACTCTGGCTGGTCAATACGCAGTATTGCGGGCCAGATCGTCATTATCGGGCGATCTTAGTTTATTTCGATCAAGCGTTCAATTTAAAAAGCGGTAATGCATTTCACCTGCCTTTGGTGGGCAGGTGTATGCGCTTACTGAATTTTCATGCCCGCTTTGGCGCCGCTGTCGGGGCTGAGCAACCATATCTCTTGGTCGCCAGGGCCGGCGGCTAGCACCATGCCTTCAGACATGCCAAAGCGCATCTTGCGCGCCTCCAGGTTGGCGACCATCACGGTAAGTTTCCCCACCAACTGCTCGGCATTGTACGCGGTTTTAATACCGGCAAAGACTTGGCGAGTGCCCAAATCACCTAAGCTGAGAGTCAGTTTTAGCAATTTGTCCGCGCCTTCAACGGCCTCTGCTGCGACGATTTCCGCTACACGCAAATCAATTTTAGCAAAGTCGGGGTAGGCGATTGTGTCGGCTATACCCGTGTCTTTGTCTTTCGCCGCCTTTTTCGGTTTGGCGACAGGTGTCGGCGCAGGTGAGTTGTCACTGCTTTCGGCCACCATCGCCGCAACCTTGTCGGCGTCGACCCGACTCATCATCGCTTTGAACGGCTCAATGCTGTGATTGTGCAGCGGCGCAAACTCGCCCTGCCAAGTCAGCGGGATATTTAAAAATTGCTCGGCCTGCTTAGCTAGTTCAGGCAATACCGGTGAAAGATAGGTGGTGAGTACCCGGAATAGGTCGATGCACTGTGACGCGACGTCGGCTGCTTGGCCGATGGTGTCATCGGATTTGGCCAGCTTCCACGGTTCGCAGGCGTCAAAGTATTCATTAGTGGCGTCTGCCAAAGCCATGATTTCGCGCACGGCTTTGCTGTACTCGCGCTGCTCGTAAAGCTGGGCGATGGTTTCGCTGGCGCCCGTGACTTGCTGCCACAGTGCGGCATTGTGCTGGGTGGCGCTGAGTTTGCCGTCATTGCCTTTTTGCACAAACTTGGCGCTGCGGCTGGCGATGTTGACGAGTTTGCCGACCAGGTCAGAATTCACGCGATTGATGAAATCTTCCAGATTAAGGTCGATGTCATCTACGGCGCCAGACAGTTTGGCGGCAAAGTAGTAGCGCAAATATTCTGCGGGTAAATGCTTTAGGTAGGTTTCCGCTTTTATGAATGTGCCGCGAGATTTGGACATTTTCTTGCCGTTCACGGTTAAAAAGCCGTGGGCGTAAATCGCGGTGGGCTGGCGGAAGCCGGCTGAATCCAGCATGGCGGGCCAAAACAGGCCGTGGAAATTGATAATGTCTTTACCAATAAAGTGGTAAAGCTCGGCGGTGGAGTCTGTACCCCAGTATTCATTAAAGTCGCGGCCGTTTTTCTCGCACCAGTTGGCGCAGCTGGCCATATAGCCGATGGGGGCATCTAGCCACACGTAGAAAAATTTACCGGGTGCGCCGGGAATTTCAAAACCGAAGTAGGGTGCGTCGCGGGATATATCCCAGCTTTGCAGGCCAGCGTCTAACCACTCGCGTAACTTGTTTGCAATTTGCGGTTGCAGCGCGTCGCTGTCGGTCCAGTTGCGCAGGAGGTTTTCAAAGTCGCCGAGTTTAAAGAAAAAGTGCGTGGAGCTTTTTTCGATTGGGGTGGCGCCAGAGATTGCTGAACGCGGGTTTATTAATTCCGCTGGCGTGTAGGTCGCGCCACAGGCTTCACAGTTATCGCCGTATTGGTCGTCGGTTTTACACTTGGGGCAAGTGCCTTTGATGTAGCGGTCGGCTAAAAATAAATTCTTTTCTGGGTCGAAAAGTTGGGTGACGTCGCGGCGCTCAATATGGCCGTTGGCATCGAGGCGGCGATAAATTTCTTCTGAGTAATGTTGGCACTCAGGTGAATGGGTGGAGTGGTAATTGTCGAAGCGGATATGAAAACCCGCTAAATCGCGCTCGTGCTCGGCTTTTACCCGCGCAATTTGCTCTTCTGGGGTAATGCCGAGTTTTTCTGCCGTGAGCATGATGGCGGTGCCGTGGGCGTCGTCGGCGCATAAATAAATGCAGTCATTGCCGCGTAATTTCTGGTAACGCACCCAAATATCGGTCTGGATAGATTCCAGTAAATGACCGAGATGAAGTGGGCCGTTGGCGTAGGGCAGGGCACTGGTGACCAGAATCTTGCGCGACATGGGTTTCCTTGTTTAGTGGTACTAGCCGCGACTGCATGTGGTCGCTGGCTTGAATGGACTTAAAGGCGCGAGATTATAGCGTTTTTGACTGCTTGGCGCATCTGTCTCGGCGTTGTTCGATATGGGTGCGGGGCGTATACTCGCCGGCTGATTCACTATTTATTAAAGGCAGGGGAAAGATATGACGGCAGCGCTGGAATCCAGAGTACGCGAGCAACTGATGGCGGTTGTGCTGCCCGGTTTGGTTTCGCCACTGGCTGAGCTTGCCGATATTGTGTCCTTGCTTGTCAGCGGCGACCGTGTCGATGTGGTGTTTGAGCTTGGTTTTCCCGCAAAAAGTGCGCAGCAGCAATATGAAGCGGCGATTGCTGAAAGTCTTAAATCTATCGCTGGCGTAGATGCTGTAACAGCTCGGGTGACATGGAAAATTTTGCCCTATGCAGCGCAGCAAAATATTAAGAGTATGGAAAATGTCCGTAATATTATCGCGGTCGCGTCTGGCAAGGGCGGAGTCGGCAAGTCTACTACGTCTGTGAATCTAGCCTTGGCTCTGGCTGCTGAAGGCGCGCGGGTAGGTTTGTTGGACGCTGATATTTATGGCCCCAGCGTGCAAATGATGTTGGGAATCCCTGAGGGGCAGCGTCCAAAGCAGTATGGCACGCATTATTTATTGCCGATTGAAGCCTATGGCGTGCAGTCGATGTCGATGGGCTATTTGGTGACGGCCGATACACCGATGGTATGGCGTGGGCCGATGGCGACTGGCGCGCTGCAGCAGTTGTTGAATCAGACGTATTGGCAGGATTTGGATTATTTAATTATTGATATGCCGCCGGGCACGGGCGATATTCAATTGACGCTTTCGCAAAAAGTACCGGTGTCTGGCGCGGTAGTGGTGACGACGCCGCAAGATATCGCGCTATTAGATGCCAAGAAAGGTATTGAAATGTTTCGCAAGGTCTCGGTGCCGGTGTTGGGTATTATTGAAAATATGGCAGTGCATATTTGCAGCCAGTGCGGCCATCACGAGCATGTATTTGGTCAAGGCGGCGGCGAGCGTATGGCGCAATCTTATGATGTGCCGATGTTGGGCTCTCTGCCTCTTTCAATGCAAATTCGCGAACAGGCAGATTGCGGTAAGCCGGTGTTAGCCGCTCATCCAGATAGCGATGCGGCGATGTTATATCGGCAGGTTGCCATCAGCATGACCGCCGAGTTGGCCAAGCGCCAGCGCGTGCAGAGTAATGCTTTTCCGAATATTTCGATCAGCGATGATTAATATCGTCGCGATAGCCAATTTAAAAATTGAAATGAATTACCGTCAAGAGGGGATGCAATGAGTATTAAGGCTGACAAGTGGATTCGCCGCATGGCAGAGAGCGAGGGCATGATTGAGCCTTTTGAGCCAGGGCAGATTCGTACTCGCGACGACGCTAAAATTATCTCTTACGGCACGTCTAGCTACGGCTACGATGTGCGCTGTTCAAACGAGTTTAAAGTATTTACAAATACTTATTCTGCGACGGTAGATCCCAAAGCGTTTGATGAAAAAAGCTTTGTCGATATCACCGCCGACTACTGTATTATTCCGCCAAACTCGTTTGCACTGGCGCGCACGGTTGAATACTTTCGTATTCCTCGCAGTGTGTTAACCATGTGTTTGGGCAAGTCTACGTATGCGCGCTGCGGCATTATCGTGAATGTCACGCCGCTAGAGCCGGAGTGGGAAGGGCATGTGACTTTGGAATTTTCAAACACCACAACCTTGCCAGCAAAGATATATGCTAACGAAGGCGTGGCGCAGATGCTGTTCTTTGAATCTGACGAAATTTGCGAAGTCAGCTACAAAGATCGCGGCGGCAAGTATCAGGGCCAGACGGGAGTGACCCTTCCAAAGACCTGATGCGCTGTTAGCGCACTCAGGCAGCTATCGTCATACCCGACTTGATCGGGTATCCAGGATGAGCGTGAGCGAATGCCTTTGGGTTTTGCGAAATGCGGCGTAATTCAAAGTCCGAGGTTTATGGATCCCCGATCGGGGTCGGGGATGACGGTAATTGGAATTGCTTAGATATCCATTAAAACCCGCCGTCATACTCGGCCACGACCGAGTATCCAGAGTGAGCACAAGCGAATGCTTTTGAATTTTACCAAGCGCGGAGTAAATTAGATTTCGAGGTTTATGGATCCCGGATCGGGGTCGGGGATGACGGTTTGGGAGGTGTGCGTGATTGGGAGCCTTCGTCATACTCGGCCGCGACCGAGTATCCAATGTGAGCGTAAGCGAATGCCTTTGACGTTGCGTGTTGTAAATCAAGGTTCGAGTCATGGATCCCCGATCTGGTCGGGGATGGGATTATGCAGATCTGTATAGCCTTATTATCTGTCGAGTAAGAGAGAGCCAGGTTAAAAACTACTGGCTTAAGCCCGTTACGGATTTACCATTGAGGCTGGCATTGATTAGTTCTAAGGAATAAACCTCATCATCTTCGCGCTGCTCTAATCTTACGATTAGGTAATTCCAGTCCTTGGCCATCCATATCGTCGTTTCGCTGCTGCTACCGGGGCGTGAGCGCAGTAATTTGATGGTGCGCAATTTTCCTGCGGGGCTGTCTATGGTTTCTTCGCCGATTTTTTCGATGGTATAGGTTTTGTGCTTACCGCGACTGACGACGGTTTGGGTCATTTTTTTGCCGAGGCGATTTTCGATTAATGCTTCACGCATTTTTAGCTGCGCGCCAAGTTGATCAAAGGTGTCCGTGCTTACTTTAGACGACCACGGTTTGCGGTATTTTTTATCGCTGGCGGTGTTTTTAGCCCAGTCAAAATTAATACTTTGGTCTTGCTTGCTACTCATATTATTCGAGTATTCGTAGTGCAGTGGCCGCAAGCCATCTTTGGTGCTTTCGATAAGGCTTTCCTCGTCGACCTTGATAAACATAAGTTTTGCGTGCTGTGATAACAGCCAGTTGTTTCCCTGTTTACTGAGTGTACGAGTTGCTGTTGTGGTGAGGCTATTACTGCTGACTTTGTACTCCGCATTGTAGGGAAGTATTTCTTTGGTTTGTGGTGCAGTGGCTGTGTTGCTTTGCGTGACAGCTTGCAGTGACTGAATTTGAGGTGCTGCATCGGTAGGGGAGGTGTTCGCGGGATACAGAGCGATACCGCCGCTTGCGATTGATTGGTTAATTAAGACGCCAAATAACAGTGAGCTTAGGCTAGTCCGTTTGAAAAAGGATGCCGCTTTCGGGAATGTTTTTATCATCAAGTACCGCCTTTGAATTCTGCAACTTCAAGCGTCCTTCGGCAAACCACTGTGCCGCCAAAGGGTAGATCGTGTGCTCTTTGGACAATACGCGATCGGCGAGGGTTGCAGCATCATCTCCGTCAAATATCGGTATTTTTGCCTGTATTATTGGCGGCCCGCCGTCTAATTCTTCAGTAACAAAGTGCACGGTGGCGCCAGCTTCTTTGTCGCCAGCGTCTATGGCGCGTTGGTGGGTGTGTAGCCCCGGATATTTGGGAAGCAGGGACGGGTGGATGTTGATTAGCCGTCCTAAATAGTGACGAACAAAGCGCGGGGTGAGAATGCGCATAAATCCAGCGAGCACAATAAGGTCGGCGCCAAATTCATCAATTTTTTGCAGCAGAGCCTCGTCGAAATCTTCGCGACTGGCAAATTGCTTGTGATCGATACAGGCTGTTGCGATACCGGCTTCTTTCGCGCGGACAAGACCGAATGCATCGGCCTTGTTGCTAATTACCGCACTTATTTCCGTATTGTGCAGGAGGTCTTGGTTTTTGCAGGCGTCAATAAATGCCTGCAAATTAGAACCGCTGCCAGACAGCAAAATCACCAGCTTGCAGGGCATGAAATTACAGGCCTTCTATAACGACTTTTGGCTCGTCTTCCCCTGCGGCTTCAATGCTGCCAATCAGCATGGCTGTTTCGCCCTGTTGATTTAGCATATCTATTACGCGCTCTGCATCGTCTGCCGCGACGGCGAGTACCATGCCGATGCCACAGTTGAAGGTGCGGTACATTTCCCGTGATTCGACATTACCTTGCTCCTGTAACCAATCGAAGATAGCTGGGCGTTCCCAGCTACTTCCGTCGATCACGGCCTTGGTATTGCGCGGTAATACGCGTGGAATATTCTCTAGTAGTCCGCCGCCGGTGATGTGGGCCAGTGCGTTAACACGGTACTGCTTGATCACACGGAGAATCGGTTTGATGTAAATTTTAGTTGGTGCGAGCAGTGTTTCGCCAAGGGTGCTGTCACCGAAGGGCTGGTCTAGCTTGGCGCCACTGTGTTCGATAATTTTGCGAACCAGAGAGTAGCCATTGGAGTGCGGGCCAGATGAAGTAACACCAATCAACTTGTCGCCAATGCGCACAGAACTGCCGTCGATGATATTGGCTTTTTCTACGACGCCAACGCAGAATCCCGCTAGATCGTAGTCATCGCCTTCGTACATGCCTGGCATTTCGGCCGTTTCGCCGCCGACTAATGCGCAGCCTGCTTGTTCGCAGCCATTGCCGATGCCGCCGACAACACTGGCAGCAATATCGACATTCAACGCGCCGGTAGCATAGTAGTCTAAGAAGAATAAGGGCTCGGCACCGGTCACCAGCAGATCATTGACGCACATGGCGACAAGATCGATGCCGATAGTATCGTGAATGCCAACTTCCATCGCGAGTTTTAATTTGGTGCCGACACCGTCAGTGCCAGATACAAGAACGGGTTCTTTATATCCAGTAGGGATTTGGCATAATGCGCCAAAGCCACCAAGTCCGCTCATCACTTCTGGGCGGCGGGTGCGTTTCGCAACATCTTTAATGCGTTCTACTAGCGCGTCACCGGCATCAATGTCTACGCCGGCGTCTTTGTAACTTAAGCTTGGCTTACTGGTGTCAGTCATAATCGTTTGGCTGTCCTCTAAGAGGGCGCTATTCTAGCTTGATTGGGAGTTTAATTCAGCAGCAAAAAGGTGACTTTTTGCCACTAGACACCACGATCGCATAGTGGCTTGCTACAATAGCCAATCGCGGCAGGGAAAAGGACGTATATATAGTGATGCAATTTATTCGGGTGCTGGTGTCAGCCTTTGCAATTTTTATAGCTTTGTCTGGGCAGCTTAGCGCAGCAGTCGTGGGAAATTTATACGACGAGCAACTTATTGTTGAGTCTCAGTCCCGAGGTGCGTTGAAACAAGGCGCGGCAATTGCGCTGGAGCGGGTATTTGTTCGGGTCTCTGGCCGTCAGCAGCTGCGAGACAACTCAGTGGTGGCCGCGGCGCTTGCTGACCCCGAGCCGTATATGACGCAATACCGCTACCAGCGCAATAAAAATGCGGACGGTGAAGACGAATTGGCCTTGAGCCTGAGTTTTTCGCCTCGGCAAGTTAACGCTACTTTGCAATCGGCGGGCCTGCCGATATGGTCGGCGAATCGTCCTGCAGTATTGGTGTGGTTAGTTGCGGACACGATAGATGGTCGACATTTTGTCGGTGCCGATGCGGGTGAAGGCTTGTTGGTGGCTCTTGAGGCCGAGGCCAATCGCCGGGGACTCGTACTGCAAATGCCCTTATTCGATCTCGCTGATTCTGCAAATTTGAGTGTGGGGCAGTTATGGAAAATGTCAGTTGAGGATGTGCGCACAGCGTCTGCCCGTTATTCCACCCCATTTATTTTGATGGGTCGCCTGTCCCAGTTTTCGACAGGGCAATGGGTGGGAAGTTGGGCGGTGCTACAAGGGGGTGAGTCGACTCAGCTTGATAGCGATGGCGCGGGTGAGGCTGAGGTTTTGGCGGCGCCGATTGATTACTTAGCGGATATGCAAGCGGCGACTTATTCGGTGTTGGCTAGCGCTGGCAACAGCGCGAACACGATGATTCATGTTTCAGGTGTTAAGGATTTTAGCGGTTACGCTAGCTTAGTGACCTATCTTGAAGGGCTCGCGGTCATTCAACATGCCAACACAGTGTGGTTGGACAAGGATGAGTTAATTTTAGAATTGGTACTCAACGACGATATGGAAAAAGTAAAGCGCTTTTTAAGTCTCGATGGACGTTTGCTCGAAAGTACTGCGATGGGTAGCGGGTCTTTTCCCGGAGCAGTGCGTGGACATTATCAATGGTCGGGTCGCGGCTTGTGATTTCTATTTCAAAGCCGGTTTGGGGTTTACTCGCGGTTATTGGATTTGTCTTAACCGTGCATTTGCTGGCGCCAATTTTAATGCCGTTTTTACTTGCCGCAGTGTTCGCATATATGGGGGATCCCATTGCGGATAGGCTTGAGGCGCGCGGAATGGCGCGAACCACAGCGGTTGTGACTGTGTTTGTCGCTCTCACTTTAGTGACGGCTTTGTTGCTGCTGGTTACCGTGCCGCTACTGATAGAGCAGGTGCAGCTGTTAATAGAGCGTATTTACGACGGTATTGCCTGGGTTCAGCACACAGGCTTGCCTGCTTTGCGCCAATATTTCGATTTGCCCGAACAGAAAAGGCCAATGGAAGCTGCCAAGGATGCCCTGAGTGAAAATTGGGAAAGTGCGGGCGGCATACTGTTTTATTTGTGGAGCAAGGTAAGCGGCTCCAGTATGGCGGTGTTAACGTGGATCGCCAATGTAACCCTTGTGCCAGTGGTTACGTTTTATTTGTTGCGGGATTGGGATGTGCTCATGGCGGCCATCCGAAATTTGCTGCCGCGCTCAATCGAGGCGCGCACAGTGATTATTGCCAAGCAGTGCGACGAAATTCTCGGCGCGTTTGCCCGCGGTCAGCTTTTGGTGATGTTGGCCTTGGCGGTGGTATATACCATTGGGCTTTGGATCGTGGGGCTTGAGCTCGCCCTCGTACTTGGGCTGCTCGCTGGATTGGCGAGTATCGTGCCTTATCTGGGTGTCATTGTCGGAATTTCTGCAGCGGGGTTAGTGGCATTTTTTCAATTTGACAGTTTGTGGCCAATGGTTGGCGTCGCCGCTGTGTTTGGCCTTGGTCAAGCGCTTGAGTCAATGGTTCTTACGCCGATGCTTGTTGGTGACAAAATAGGCCTGCATCCGGTCGTTGTTATTTTTGCTATTTTGGCGGGCGGACAGCTATTTGGTTTTGTCGGCATATTGCTCGCGCTACCCGTAGTAGCAGTCGTAAAGGTCATGATCAATCACCTTCACGACTATTATAAAGATAGTGAGTTTTACGACGAGAAACATAGCATGGCAGCATCGGATGATGCCGAATAATGCCCAGTCCGCAGCTGCCCTTGGCGCTAAAGCTTGATACCGAAGCGACCTTCGAGAATTTTTATACGCCGGAACGTCATCGTCTTTTAGTCAATCAGCTTGCTGAGCAAGCGCAGGGCCGGGGCGAGAAGTGGATATACCTTTACGGTAGCGGCGGCCGAAGCCATCTTTTGCAAGCCTGCTGCCATTTGACTGAGGCGGCCGGACGGTATGCGCGCTACATTCCCATTGCAGAATTGCTCGAATTTGATCCCGAGGCATTGCTTGAGGGGGCAGAGTTTTTAGATTTGCTGTGTTTCGATGACGTACAGCTTATCGCGGGCCGCGAAAACTGGGAGCGCGCAGTTTTTAATTGCTACAACAAAATGTTAGCCACAGACGCATGTCTGTTGGTGTCATCCTCGCTTGCACACGCCCAATTGCAGATTGAATTACCCGACTTAAAATCGCGCCTGCAGAGTTTAAGTAGCTACCGTTTGTCTGAGTTGGATGAGGCTGAGCGCATGGCTGCTTTGCAATTCAAGGCCAAAATACGCGGCATTATGGTGTCCGATGCGGTGGCGGAATACATATATACACGCTGTCAGCGAGATGCGAAGAGTTTATTTGACCTATTAAATGTGTTGGATCAATTAAGCTTGGTCGAACAGCGAAAGTTGACAATTCCCTTTGTGAAGAAGGCAATGAATTGGTGAAATTCGTCAATAATATTGTGAATAAGTGTAAATACGACTACTTTTAGCAGATAAGAGGGAACTCACATGAGTTTTACTCCTCTTAGCGACTGATATTCTTGCAAAAACGTTTTTACCTATTGTTCAGTGTAATTACGGATTGGCTTGGTAAAATTACACAAAATCAGGCGTGCAAGCGGTGTCGCTCGTGTTATTCTGAACCTATGACGTGCTTACACGGCATAGTGAAGGGAAGTTTAAAAAAATTAGGGGGAGAATTATGCGTAAAGTCTTATTAGGCGCTGCAATTGCTGCAGCAATTTGTCCGACATTGGCAACTGCCGGTGAAGATGGCAAGTGGTATATAAACCCAGCAGTGGGCTACATGGTATTTGATAATACCCGTGATCTTGATCCAGAAGCAGCGGCTCTTCTTGGCGCCGAGCGTAAATTTAATAAAGACTGGGGTATGGAGCTTCGCGCTTTTTACAGCGACGCTGAGCATTACCGTGGCAATCCTAACCTTGATCAAGAAGTCTTAGGTGCTAGCGTTGATGTGTTGCGTTATTTCAGCAGCGCATCAAAGGTAACACCTTACTTGGCCGGCGGTATTGGCGAAGTGCACTCTAATCCAGCTACTGGTGGATACGGTGATCAAACTCAATTAAATGCTGGTGGTGGTTTTCGCTACGCTTTAGATGACGCTTGGTCAGTTCGTACCGATGCTCGTTACATCTATGGTACTGACAATGAAACTGCTGATGGCATTTTGTCTGTTGGTTTAAGCTACGCTTTTGGTGGCACTTCAGCTCCGGCTCCAGCGCCAGCTCCAGTTGTTGGTGATTCAGACGGCGATGGCGTTGAAGATGGTGTAGATCAGTGCCCAGGCACACCAGCGGGTGTTGCTGTTGATGCCAGAGGTTGTGCGCTTGATCAAGACGGTGACGGTGTACCGAACTACCGTGATAAATGCCCAAATACACCAGCTGGTCGTAAAGTCGACAAGTTTGGCTGTAAATTTGTTCTCAAGCACTCAGAAAGCATTAAGCTAGAGATCAACTTTGCTAACGACTCTGATGCTATTCCTGTTGCATATGCTCAGGAGCTGAAAAAAGTTGCTGACTTCATGAATAAGTTTGGCGGAGTTAGCACTGTTGTTGAAGGTCATGCTGATAGTAATGGTGCAGCAGCGTACAACAAACAGCTTTCACAACGTCGTGCTGATGCAGTTCGCAATGCACTGATCCGCGACTATGGAATTGCTGCAAACCGTTTAAGCGCAGTTGGCTACGGTGAAGAGCGTCCAATTGCTGACAATAAGACAGCGGCTGGTCGCAGTGCAAACCGTCGTGTTATCGCTGTCATGCAGGCGGAAGTTGTAGAGTAAAATTTGGTTCACATTGTGAATTAATCAAGGGGCCTTCGGGCCCCTTTTTTTGTATCTCATTTTTCTTAATACCCCTCTCTGTGGCGTTTTGCTTTTATCGCCTTAAATGTAGTTTTCCTGCTTATTTGCCCCTGTGTGCTGAGGTTTATTCATATGGCATGGATCTTGTAGATCAGTGAGTAGATAGGCCATAAAGCGGTGTTTTTCACCATTATGGTGCACTTAATAATAGCCTGCTGCTAATGGGGTGCTTCAGGTTGGTGCGCTGAAGTGACGGGGAGAATTAAATGATATTTGGCCGGAAAAATCGTAAGCCAATCACAATTACGGATAAAAAAGTCGTGGACTGGAAATACGCAGTCTGCGGCTATTGCTCTACGGGCTGTTCAATCGAGGTGGGTTTGAATGCCGAAGGTAAACCAGTCGCTAGCCGGGGCAAGGGCAATGCACCTGTTAATCAGGGCAAATTGTGCATTAAAGGTATTTTTGAGCATGAGTTGAGTGGCACTGCCGGGCGTGGAACTGAGCCGCTCATGCGCAATAAAATTTATGATAATTTCCAGCCAAGCAGTTGGGATGCTGCGCTGGATAAAACAGCGGCGGAATTTATCCGTATCCAGGAAAAATATGGGCGTGACAGCATCGCGGTAGTATCGACGGGGCAGTTATTGACCGAAGAGTTTTACACCTTGGGTAAATTAGTGCGCGGTGTAATCGGCACCAATAACTACGATGGCAACACAACCTTGTGTATGGCGTCGGCAGTATCTGGATATAAACGCTCCTTCGGTGCAGACGGCCCACCGGGTTGCTACGACGATTTTGAAAGTACCCACTGTCTTATGGCCTTTGGCTCAAACCTGCCAGAGCAGCATCCAATCATTTATTGGCGTCTTAAAGAGGCCTTGGAAAAGCGCAAGTTTCCATTAATCGTTGTTGATCCACGGGTAACGATGTTTGCCCAGTTTGCAGATATACATCTGCCGATTACGCCGGGAACTGATTTAGTGCTATTGAACGCGCTTGCGCACGTGATTTTAGCGGAAGGCCTGCAAGACCAAGCTTATATTGAAGCTCACTGTAATGGGTTTGAAGAATTAAAGGCGACCGTCGCGAAATACGACCCCGTTACCGCGTCGCGGATTTGCGGTATTGACGCTGACATGATCAAAAATGTCGCGCGTATCTACGCAAAAGCGCCATCTGCCATGAGTATTTGGACGATGGGAATTAACCAGAGCACCCACGGTACCGATGGGGTGTGCGGCATAAACAATTTAAACCTAATCACTGGAAACATCGGCATCCCCGGTGGCACTAGCTTGTCGATTACCGGTCAATGCAATGCCATGGGCACCCGCGAATGGTCTTCGTGCTCTGGTTTACCAGGGTATCGTATGCTTGAAAAGCAAGAGCATCGCGACGAGGTTGCTAAGTTTTGGGGAGTTGATGCGGACTTCTTCCCTGCCAAACGCGGTTTGCAGCAGACCGATATTTTCCCCGCCATCGAGTCCGGCGAAATTAAAGCGCTATGGATTGTGGCTACTAATCCGCTTACCTCTATGCCCAATCAGCCACGCATAAAAAAGGCCTTGGAAAAACTCGAGTTTATGGTGGTGCAAGACGGCTACAAAGACTGCGAAACAGTGAACTTTGCCCACGTATATCTACCCGGCGCACTTTGGGGAGAAAAAGAGGGCGTGCAGACCAATACTGAGCGTCGGGTTAACCTTGTTCGCAAATTTGTAGAGCCGCCGGGGCAAGCAAAACCCGATCATTGGGTGTTTAGCGAATTGGCAAAGCGTTTTGAGCGTGGCCGAGCGATGACATTTCCCGAAACCACCTCTGATATTTTTGACGAAATGAAGATGCTGTCGAAGGGCGCTAAGCGAAATTTAGATATTTCAGGTATGAGCCACGATTTAATTGAAGCCCAGCGCGGAATTCAATGGCCTATGCGCGAGGGTGAAGAGACCGGTAGTCCCCGCCTCTACAGCGACGGTGTATATCCAACGCCTAACGGCAAGGCGAACTTGCTGGCCATGGATTATATCGAAGACAACGAAGTGCCTAACGAGAGTTACCCATTCTGGTTAAACAGCGGTCGGGTTGTTGAGCATTTCCACACCCGTACCAAGACGGGAAAAATAGGTAATTTAAATAAATTTAGCCCCACACCTTATATGGAGATGAACCCAGACAGCGCGCGTGAGCAAGGTGTAAAACATCAGAGTTATGTGCGCTTGGTGTCGAAACGCGGCGATGCGGTTGTGATGGTCCAGCTCACCCAGCGAGTGCCGCACAATATGGTATTCATTCCCATGCACTACCACGATTGCGTGAACCGTCTATCGCTGGGCTTACTCGACCCCTATTCGCGCCAGCCTGCGTTTAAGCAGTGCGCGGTGCGCATTGAGCAAATAGATCAAAAAGAAGCGGGTCGACTAAATGTAGAGCGTCGGGCGTATTGATTCGAGGTGACCTGCTGAGGCCGCAGCCCAGCAGGTCTTCTCACGGTAAATCGCGAATTTAGGATTTTAGTGGTTGTTGATTGTGATGTTCAGCAACCCGATCAAGGGCAGTAATTATGTGGAAAGTAAGAGACGACGAACCGGGATATGCATTTCTCAAAGAGTCGACCGCGCCAGAAGTAAATTATTACGAGGCGCCAATTGATTTGATTGCCCGCACTGGCGGTGCGCTGCCGGCTGGCCGGGAAATGTTCATCAATGAAGAGCCTGGCGTGGGTGCTAATCCTAATCGGAATAAGCAACACGCGTTTCATTTTACCGCCGACAATTGCATAGGCTGTCATGCTTGCGAGGCTGCCTGCAGTGAAAAAAACGACAACCCTGCCCATATAAGTTTCCGCTCTGTTGGCTATGTGGAAGGCGGCACTTACCCAGATTTTAAACGCATGAATATCTCAATGGCGTGCAACCATTGCGATGACCCAGTCTGCTTAAAAGGTTGCCCAACCCGCGCTTACACCAAGCACGTAGAGTACGGTGCGGTATTACAAGATCCAGAAACCTGTTTTGGTTGTGGCTATTGCACCTGGGTTTGTCCCTACAATGCGCCGCAGCTCGACCCCATTAAAGGTCAGGTTTCCAAGTGCAATATGTGTGTTGACCGCCTCGAAGTGAATTTAAAGCCGGCCTGTGTATCGGCCTGTTTGGGGAATGCCCTGAATTTTGGTGTGGTTGATGATTTGCCGGAAAATCGCGAGCAAGGTAAAACCAGCATTCCAGGTTTCCCTGATCCCGAAATTACCCATCCTAATATTCGCTTTCAGCAAATTAAAAATATGCCGGATGAGGTCACGCGCACCGACGGTATGTCAGTCAAATACCACAAGGGCGACGACGGCCAGTATCGGCCGGTGGTTGACCAGAAAAAAGGGGTGGAGCGGAAGTGGAGCTTTGCGAAATTGAGCTCGCGTGAAAATCCTCTCGTTATATTTACCTTGGTTAGCCAGACGTCGCTGGGTGCTTTCCTGATTGCGTTTTTAGGAGCCCAGTTTGGTATTGATAGCTTAGTGGCACTGCGTGAATCTGTTGTGTACGTTCCGCTAATGGCCGTCACGGTCGGCCTCGCTGGTCTCGGCATGCTCATGTCGGCAACCCATTTGGGTAAACCTTGGCGCTTCTATCGCGGCTTTAATAATCTGCGTCACTCGCCGGTATGCCGAGAAGGCTTAGGCATGCTGCTCTATATGGTTTTCGCCGGCCTACATTTATTGGCGATGCTACCAGCTAACGCGGTATTTATTGAGCTGTTAGGTGAGTGGGGACGTTTCGATATGTTTGCGACAGTGAGCGGTTACTTGGCGCTTATCGCTGGAGCGGTGGGGCTATATTATATGTATCGCTGTTATCGTATACCGGCGCGGCCGTTTTGGAATCACTGGCAAACAGCAACGTCTTTTTTTGGCACAGCCTTAACTTTGGGGAGTGTGCTTGTCGGTTTAATTGGCGTGCCGACGTTCATTCTGCTCGGTGGCAATGTCACCCAGATTTTTTCCTTGGCGCTTGCTTGTGTTGTCATCGGCTGTGGACTCGAAGCCTTTGGGTTGTGGCGTCATGCGGTCGCGATGGATGCGGCAAATAATGAAGGCAGCGTATCCCATTACATTCAGTGCACCGTATTTGGTAAAAGCTATGTGCTGCGCAATATCGTCTTGTTGGCGAATGCCAGCGTGGCGTTACTGCTGCTGACTTTGGCCCCCAGTGTGCTGACCTTGGCTGCTGCTTCGCTGGTTTGTTTGGGGGCGGCGGTGACGGCAATTATTGGTCGTGCGCTATTTTATGTATTGGTTATTCCAACGACTATGCCAGGTGCATTCTTCTGGAAAAATAAAGATTTTGAAGAGCACGCTAGAGATATTGGTCTGGCCAATATGCCGCAGGTAGGTGTGGTTGCTCACGGTCACTAAAAGCCTAGTTTGGGATCTATGTCGGCGGCGAGCATCATGCATCGCCGTCGACAGCATAATCAGCGATTTATGCAGATCGTCAAACGCCTACCCATTGGCTGCTTGATCTTTTTCAAAAAGCACGCTGTAAGTTAGGCCGGCCCAATCGACAGCGCTAAAATCATACTGAGTTCACACAGAGAGCGGCCGCTTTCTGCACGCATATCATTAAACGCTTTTTGCACTGCGGCCAGGTCGCGCTGACTGCTAATCTGGGTTTTGTCGACGATACCTTCAGCACATAATGCGGTGCAAACATCTCTGCTGAGGACAAAGGTATCCTTGCCCATAAATCGTAAAAAATACTGCCCTGAATTGCCGCCGAGGCGATTGCCGTGCTTTTTAAGGTAGGACCACAGGCCGACAATATTGTCCTCTGGCCAGTCGGCGAGAAAGCGCCCGAAAGAACCAAATTCCCGTTGGATATCCAGAACGAACAGGGCGTTTTCTTGTGCTGATTTCACCTTGGTCAAATTGCGCACAATGCGAGTGTCGCTCGCCATGTCTTCAATCTCTTCCGGCGAGCGCGAGGCGACCCAAATGGGCAGGAAATGATTGAATACGGTTTCAAATCCATCCCATTTGAGTTGGATTATCCGCCACACAAAGCCGGCACGAAACACGCAGGCGGTCATTTCAGCCAAGTAGCGGTCGTCTTTAATCGCGGTTAGCGCTTTGTGGCTCAGAGCTTGGGGAAGCCTTTCTTCCACAGCAGCGATGGAGCCGTGCTGAATAATCGCTCGCTCCAAATAGCGCTGATAAAGCGATGGGGCAAGGGCCGATTTGGCTTTAGAGCGGGTCATAGTTACTGGCCATATTGTGTTGGTGACGTCTTTGATTCGGTAAGTGGTGAATATATTTCATTGTATAGAGCTAATACAGACGGATGATAGGGCTTATATAGCAAGCGGTTTATCATGATCTATCGTTAAAGCGTATATTACGAGAGTTTACGGCCGTTGGTTTTTGCCGCGGTTCGAGCCTATCAAGGCCAATCAAGGTAGTGGGAACAAAAATAATGACTGAAGTAAAGTGGGATCAAAGCGTAGATGTGCTCGTGGTGGGCAGCGGCAATGGCGCAATGACCGCCGCACTAAGCTGTTACGAAATGGGCGTAACCGACGTACTTGTGGTGGAAAAATCCGACAAAATCGGTGGTACCAGTGCCACTTCCGGGGGCGGAGTTTGGATCCCGAATAACCGTTATGCGAAGGCGGCGGGTGCACAGGATAGCGTAGCTGACGCCAAGCAGTATTTGCTCAGCACAACCCCAGCTGGCGCGGTGCCAGAAGAAATGGTGGATGCGTATTTAATCAATGGCCCCAAAATGATTAATTTTCTGCATGAGCGCAGCGATGTGCGCTATGAAACCCTGGAGCATTACCCGGATTATTACACCAATGTAGATGGCTCGCGCACTGGTCACCGCTCAATGGAACCCGAGCGTTTTGATTCGTCGCTACTGGGTGACGACGTTAAACGCCTGCGTCCAAGCCACCATATGATGCGGATGTTTAGCAAAATTTATTTCACCCAGGTAGAGGCCGCACTATTAGTGCTCCAGGGCCCTGGCTGGATCAAATTGACCATGCAGCTCATTGCTCGCTGGGCGTTTGATTTGGGATGGTGGTTTCGCGGCAACGGCCTTAGCCGCCAAATCTGTACTGGCGCGGCGGGTGTGGCGCGGCTTTGGTATTCGCTAAAAAAACGCAATGTGCCGATATGGGCGAGTTCGCCGATGCAGGAATTAATTACCGAGGACGGCAAAGTAGTTGGAGCCCTTGTCATCCGTAATGGTAAGCCCCTTCGTGTGCAGGCGCGCAAAGGTGTTGTGCTGGCGGCCGGTGGCTTTGAACGCAATCAGCAAATGCGTGAGCAGTATTTACCGGCTCCCACCAGCACCGATTGGAGCGGCGGAGTCGAAGGTAATACTGGCGACGCGATACAGCAAGGTATTGCGCTGGGCGCTGCAACGCGGCTTATGGACGGAGCGTGGTGGTGTACAACTGTGTCAGTACCGGGTGAGCCAGCACCGCGCTTAAGTGTGATGGAAAAATCGTATCCGGGGTCTTGTATTGTCAACTTGCGTGGCGAGCGTTTCGCCAATGAATCGCAAAACTATATGGCATTTCAAAAAGATCTTTATAAGCAGCACAGTGAGGCATCGCCTTGCTCCCCCATGTATCAAGTTTTCGATGCGCGTTTTCGTCGAGACTATATCGTGGGGCCATTGATGACGGCGTCCTTGAAGCCGGACTGGACCATACCGAAAGAGTGGTTTGAGACAAAGTTAGTGGGTAAGGCGGCAACCATTCGTGAGTTGGCCGAGCAGCTAGGAATAGATGCAGAGAACCTAGAGCGCACCGTAAGCAAAATGAACGCCTACGCAAAAACCGGTAAGGACGAAGATTTTCAGCGCGGTGATTCTGCTTATGATCGCTACTACGGTGACCCGCGTTTTGAACCGAACCCGTGCCTTGGTGCAATTGATGAAGCCCCCTTTTATGCAATGCGTTTAGAGGCGGGGGACTTTGGTACCCAGGGTGGTTTAGCGACGAATACCAATGCGCAAGTGCTGAAAGAAGATGGCAATCCGATCGCCGGTTTGTATGCGGTGGGTAATTGCAGCGCGGCGGTTTTACCGACTTATCCTGGTCCCGGCGCCACCTTGGGGCCGGCAATGACCTTTGCCTATCAAGCGGCTAAACACATTAGTGCTTACCAAGATTAAAACATCGCAACTCTGGCGCAAAAGCGCGCCAGAGTTTGCGTTTATCAGGTTATCTATTTTATTTTTTCCTTAATACATCCCACCTAAAATTTGTTGTCATATAAACTCCACCGTTCTGTCATATAAGTGTCAGCATTTTGTCGCAATCCCTCGGTAATCTCGTGCAATTAATATTTCGCATGTCATTCTTGGAGGAAAGATGCAATTTAAAAAGACAGCTTTGGCGTGGGGCATTGCGCTCGCTACCCCTTTATTTCTCGTTGCCTGTGGGGGCGATGATGGGCGTGATGGTGTTAACGGTCAGGATGGCGTTGCGGGAAATAATGGCAGTCCCGGCAGTAGTGGGGCGGATGGCAGCAATGGCTTAAACAGTTTAATTCGGCAAACTAATCTTCACCTTGGCAATGAGCACTGCTTCAGTGGCGGTGTTATGGTTGAGTCAGGCCGCGACAGCAATGCGGACGATAGCCTGTCTGACAGCGAAGTGACCGACACCTCTTATATTTGCGCACCAACAGTATTGAATGAGGCTAAAAACTTTAATCGTATTGCGGCCATCCCAGTGTGTTTGCAAGACGATACCAGCTGCGACTCTGATGACACCACTGCAGCTGAAATTGTGGCAGCCAGTACCGATGGCATGACTTTAATCTACACCGATAGCCCCGCAGAGCGTATTGGTTTTGTCGATATTGCGGACCCATCTAAACCTTCTGTGTTAGGCGTTTTGGGCCTTGTCGGCGAGCCAACATCGGTTGCCGTAAAAGACGGTTATGCCTTGGTTGGTGTAAATACCGCACAAGACTTTATCAATGTGTCTGGTTCTTTAGATGTCATTGATATTGCAAGCCGTAGCACTATTCGCAGTATCGATGTTGGCGGTCAGCCAGACTCAGTTGCGGTCAGCCCAGATGGAAACTATGCCGTTGTCGTTATCGAAAATGAGCGTGACGAAGATCTCGGCGACGGTGTACCACCGCAGCTGCCTGCAGGTTATATCGTGATAGTTAATTTGACCGGTGAACCTGCGGCATGGACGACGCAGACCGTTGCATTGACCGGTTTGGCTGACTTATACCCAGCGGATCCAGAGCCTGAATTTGTCGATATCAATTCAGACAATATCGCGGCGATTTCGCTACAAGAAAATAATCATATTGTGCTCGTGAATTTGGCTGACGGTAGCATCGTAAATCACTTCAGCGCCGGCACTGTTGATCTTGTTGGTGTTGATGCAAACGAAGATGACCTGATCGATCAAAGCGAATCGCTGGATGGCGTGTTGCGCGAACCGGATGGGCTTAGCTGGTTGTCCACTGAGTACTTTGTGACTGCCAATGAAGGTGACTTAGACGGCGGTAGTCGTGGTTTTACCGTGTTTAATACCGCCGGAGATGTCATTTATGACGCCGGCAACACCCTTGATCAGCTAACCGTGCGCTATGGCCACTATCCCGAATCTCGTTCAGAAAACAAAGGTAACGAGCCAGAAAACGCAGAGTTTGCTGTGTTCGGTAGTGAGCGCTATTTATTTGTAAACTCTGAGCGCTCGAGCGTGGTGTTTGTTTACGATGTGGCGGATTTTACTAAACCAGTGTTTAAACAGTTACTGCCTGCCGCCGTCGGACCGGAAGGTGCCTTAGCGATTCCGTCACGCAATTTATTGGTGGTGGCGAGCGAAGAAGATAATCGTGACGATGTTATGCGTTCGTCATTGAATATTTATCAGTATGGCTTTGCGTCGGCGGCATATCCAACGGTGATTTCAAATGATCGTTTAGACGGTTCGCCAATTCCGTGGAGCGGCTTGTCAGGTTTATCCGCCGACCCAAGCAATAGCAATCTTATTTACGCGGTTGACGATAGCTACTATAAAAAGAATCGTATCTTCACCTTGGACGTAAGTGAGAAGCCGGCGATTGTTACCAAAGAAACACGCATCACTGATGGCAATGGTATTCTCGCGGCGCTACCTGCGGGTGTGTTAGAAGCAGATGCTGTCAATGCCGACAACACTGTGAATATAGACCCTGAAGGTATTGCTAAGCTTGCCGATGGCAGCTTCTGGATTGCCTCTGAAGGTTCTGGTCACGTGGTTGATGGCCCTGTAGCCAGCATGAACGTGTTGGTAAAGGCTGATGCAAACGGCGTTGTGACGCATGCAGTGACGTTGCCACAGTCAGTGAATGACTTGCAGCGCAACAATGGCTTTGAGGGTGTTGCTGAATACCAAGGTAAACTCTATGTCGCCTTCCAGCGCGCGTGGCAGGGTGAAGCCAATGTTCGCGTCGGTATTTACGATATTGCAAACGCAACGTGGTCATTCCTGTTTTACGTGCTAGATGCGCCAGAATCGCAAAACGGTGGCTGGGTAGGCTTGTCTGAAATCACCTCAATTGGCAACGGCGAGTTTTTGGTTATTGAGCGTGATAATCAAGGCGGCCCAGATGCAGCAATCAAACGTTTGTATAAGTTTGATACAACTGGCTTGGCCGATGGTGCGACCGTGACGAAAACCCTGGTGCGAGACGTGCTGCCAGATATGTTGGCAACAGGTGGACTGGTTACGGAGAAAATTGAAGGTATTGCCTTGCTGAAAAATGGCGATGTGCTGATGGTCAACGATAATGATGGCGTTGACGACAGCAATGGTGAAACTCAGCTGCTAAATTTAGGTGACATACTGTAATCGTTATCGTGCTTGCAAAAAAAGCCCGCGCATGCGCGGGTTTTTTTTATTATAAAAATAATAATTTTTAAAAGTAGCGAATAGTATTCACTCAGGAAAGCGCAGCGGCTTTGCCCGCCATGCGACCAAAGTAGGTTACATCCCCAACGGACATGCCACTGGCGTAGCCCGCAGCTGTACGCGGAATACCTGCGGTCGTGCGGCCGGCAGCAAATAGGCCTTTTATCACATTGCGCTCAGGGGTAAGTACCTCACCCGTTGGAAGCGTGTCTAAGCCGCCCAGGGTAAAGAAGGGGTAAAATGGCCCGCGACCTAGTGTGCAATCCAGCGCGACATAAGGTGGCTTGATCGGTCTGAGCCAGGCTTCGTGTTTATGAAAGTAGGGGTCAGTGCCAGTTTCAGCGTGCTGGTTATAAGTGTTGACGGTGTGTTGCAAACTGGATTCGGGTAAGTCTAATTCTTGTTCTAGTTCGGCAATACTGTCACCGGTGCCGGCAACAGTGGCGCCCAGGTAGCTCATTTTTTCGTAGTCGCCATAGCCCTCTACGTCGGTAATAAAGTAAATGCGCGACGAATTGCGCTGGGCAATAAGGGCGTTGTAGCCAACTCGGCCGTGGTAGCAATCTTCGTTGATGAAGCGCTGGGCTTTGTCGTTTACCAGAATGCCGTAGGTCAGCGAGGCCGGTGGATAATAGGGCAGGCTGACAAAGCATTCATGCATATTACTGGTGCCCGCACCGACACCCAAGCCCATGAGAATGCCGCTGCCAGTGTCACCTGGATTGCCAATGGGTATCAGTCCGCAGTCAAAAGTCGGCGCGTATTTCTTAACCATGTCTTCATTCATGCAGAAACCGCCAGCGCACAAAATAACGCCTTTGCGCGCGCGAACCGTTTTTTCCTGTTGATCAATTCTGACAACCACACCTTCAACGTCGCCGTCGTCATTGACGATAAGCGTGAGTGCGCGGCTGTCGTAATGCACGTCGACCGCGCGGGCAGTGACCGCCTCGGTCAGAATTTTCATGAGTAGCGGGCCGCCGTTGTCACCCTCTACTTCTAAATTGTGACCACGGGGAACGGGGGTGGCGTGTTCGGTAAAGGGGTAGGCCTTTTCATTGCCGGTGAACAGTAAGCAGTCGTCGGTGAGTGCCATGATAGCGCGCTCTTTTAACTCGCTTAACTTAAAGGGCACGCCATGTCCCGTCAGCCAGTTATAGTGGCCGATGCTGTTTTCGCAGTAGTGGCGAATTTTTTCGTCATCGGCCTGATTGCCAAAACAGGCTTTCAGGTAATTCACCATGTTCTCGGTGTCGTCGTGGTAGCCGCAGGCTTTTTGCACCGGCGTGCCGCCGTTGCCGCCCATATAGATCTCTGCACTTGAAAGCGCGGTAGAGCCACCGCTGGCGCTGGCCAGTTCAAAAATACAAACCTTGCTGCCCGCATCGGCTGCTTCGATGGCGGCAGAGGCGCCGGCGCCACCAAATCCGATGATGGCCACATCGGTGTCGATGTCCCAGTGGCTGATGGATTTGCTGTTACGCGGTGCGGTCGCGATGGTTTTATTGGTTTGACTCATGGTGAACCCTAGTAAATAGACAGTATTTCAGCATTAGCACAAAGCCTGTGTGTTGCATTGCAGGCAGCGTTAAAGGGAGGGCTATTGCTAGTTTGCGGTTATATTTATGGTTATAGACCGTATTGTGGCTAATCTTATTTTAATACACAGCGGCATAGCATCCGTTAAATGGATTATGTTGTATTCGGCGCTGTAGCGAGATACCTATATTAGATGAAAGGAATGTTGACGCTGAGTATTAGTGCCAACAGGCTAGGGTGGTTATAATGCCTGTCTTTAAAATACTCGTAATTTAATCGGAGCAGGGATTCCCTATGATCATCAAGCCTCGTGTGCGCGGATTTATGTGTGTCACAACCCATCCCGTTGGTTGTGAGGCCAATGTCGGTCAACAAATTGACTACGTTAAAGCCCAGGGCCCGATTCCAAATGGTCCCAAGCGGGTACTGGTGATCGGTGCCTCCACCGGTTACGGTTTGGCTTCGCGTATCAGTGCGGCCTTTGGTGCTGGCGCCTCAACCTTGGGTATTTTCTTTGAGAAGGAAGGTACTGAGAAGAAACCCGGAACAGCGGGCTGGTATAACTCTGCGGCATTCCACAAATTTGCAGAGGCAGAGGGGATTTACGCCAAGAGCATTAATGGCGACGCGTTTTCTGATGCGATCAAAGAAAAGACCATTGCCGAGATTAAAGCCGATCTTGGTCAGGTAGATTTAGTGGTATACAGCTTGGCGTCGCCACGTCGTCAGCATCCTAAAACCGGGGAAGTGTTTAACTCAACCCTCAAGCCCATCGGTAAAGACGTGACTCAGCGCGGCGTAAACACCGATAAAGAAACTATCGAAAACTTTACCTTGGTTGCTGCTAACCAAGACGAGATTAACAACACCGTGGCCGTAATGGGTGGCGAAGACTGGCAGATGTGGATAGATGCCCTGGACGAGGCTGGCGTATTGGCTGATGGCGCTAAAACCACGGCCTATACCTACCTTGGTGACAAGCTAACCTGGGATATTTATTGGCACGGCACGATTGGCGCGGCCAAAAAAGATCTGGATAAGCGCGTGATTAATATCCGTGAAAAGCTGGCCCGCACCGGCGGTGATGCTCGCGTTTCAGTATTAAAAGCAGTGGTGACCCAGGCCAGCTCGGCCATTCCGGTTATGCCGCTTTATTTGGCCTTGTTGTTCAAAGCGATGAAGGCAGACGGCAGCCACGAAGGCTGTATTGAACAGGTATACGGCTTATTCAAGAATAGCCTCTACGGTGACGCGCCGATCAAAGATGAAGAAGGCCGCTTGCGCGCAGACGGGCTTGAAATGCGCCCTGAAATTCAAGCCGCTGTTGCGCAAATGTGGGATGACGTAACCACCGAGAACCTGCTGGCCACCACGGATTTTGCCGGCTACAAGCGTGAATTCCTGCGTTTGTTTGGGTTTGAGATTGACGGTGTAGATTACGACGCCGATGTTGATCCAGTGGTAGAAATAAAAAATATGGCTTAGTCGTCAGGTTGATAGATGAACGCATTAAAAGGAAGCGCAGGCTTCCTTTTTTTATATCTGGATTATTTGTTCATCACAATATGAAGAACGATTTGAGAGCTTAAAAAACAGATGGTAAAGAATATTGACATGGCTAGCACGCCAGAAATGACAATGGAAAGGGGGTTCTTTTCGGCTAAATCCATCATTTTTTTGCGGCCTTCTTTGTTTTGTAAGGCGAAGAGCAATGATAAGGATTGCACTAATGTTTCAATAAGGCTCAGCGATTTTTTCTCTTTGCTTACTTTTTCTGAATTTAATACAGACATTAAATTTGTACCTTTAGTCAATAGAGTGCATGCGGCTGTATAGGTCTACATAGGTGTAGAGTTTACACGCTTTCCGTTATTTAATTCATTTTCTATGCGTCTCATTAGAGAGTCCTCAGCTGGTGGTGACAGCTTGGCCGATGGGCGCAATGCGTCGTTGGCCAAGCTGCTCAAGTACTACAGCTCGTGCGTTTCGCCTTCTCCAGAAAACAAGGTCGGCTTGTGTAAAAAACCTTATTATTTTTTCGACGCTGATACAAAGCGTAAATAAGGTAGTTTAATGTCAACCTCGCCAAACTTCTCTTTCGCTTGCTCATCGCTCAGGCTGAGGCCAACAATCACGTCTTGCCCTGCTACCCAGTTGGCGGGCGTTGCTATGGGTGCGCCGTCTGTAATTTGGATGGCATCTAGAGCGCGCAAAATTTCAGCAAAGTTGCGGCCCACAGACATGGGGTAAGACATAGTGAGGCGGACTTTTTTGTCTGGGCCAATGATGAAAACGGTTCTTACGGTAGCGCTGTCAGCGGGTGTACGGCCGTCGGTTAAGTACGCATCGGCCGGAAGCATATTGTATAACTTTGATACGTGCAGTGATGTGTCGTCGATTATTGGGAAGTCGGCAGGCGCCCCCGAAAAAGCCTCAATATCGCGTTTCCATTTTTTATGCTCTTCAACAGTGTCTACAGATACGCCCATTACTTTAGTGTTGCGTTTGACGAATTCAGGGACGAGTTGGGCGACAGCGCCAAACTCAGTAGTGCAAACCGGAGTGAAGTCCTTCGGATGGGAAAATAGAATGGCATAAGAGTCACCAATCCATTCGTGCAGTGTAAGTTCGCCAGCGGTTGAGTCCGCCGTGAAATTGGGTGCGGTGTCATTAAGTCGAATTGTCATGAGCGTAATCCTCCAAGATCGTTTCGTAAAATAAGCAGGGTAAAAATAATTCTGCTCTGGAAAATAAGGTTGTTGATAAATAGTTTTACCGCCGAGGCGATACTTTGTATCTCTATAGTAAGGTGTGGCGCGTTTTCACTCGTCACTATGTGCTCTTTAATTAGCAAGTCCCGCACCATCGTCTAAAGTTTTGCGGAAAATTTTTAATGCATTGTTTTATAAGGATTATTTTTTAATGTTGAGAGGGGTGGTAAGGCGGTGTGAATTGCGATTGCCATATGTGGCATAATTTTTTGTCAAAAATGGCATGGTTTATGGGGCTAAGTATGGATCGATTTCCAATAGAATACTTGAAATAACTCACCGCTGGCATGCGGCATGGATTTGGTGTCGGCGCGGAGGTATGCATCCATTCCCTGTATTTTAATCCCAGTCCTTTTGGTTATTTATACGTCAACGCGCCTCGTTCGCTGCTCTGGTTGGTCACTCATATAAAGTCCGTGATTTCTACTTAGGTTCGCGAGTCTTCACTTAGCCAATCAACAAAACCAGCTCGTGCGAAGCTTGCTATATTTACATGAGGTAAAGTTTTTGAATTATTTGCGACATGCGCCGCCCTAGGCTAGAGTGTGGCGGTTTTTTGCATCGGTAAATTCATGTCTGTTACAGCCCGTCAGGAATTGCGAACCCAGCTAAAATTGGCGCTGCCTATTTTTGGCGGTCAACTCGCGCAATCTGCAAATGGTTTTGTGGATACGGTTATGGCAGGCAGGGTCTCCGCGCTCGACTTGGCCGCGGTTGCCGTCGGCGCCAGTATTTGGGTGCCGGTGTTTCTGTTCATGACGGGTATGTTGATGAGCGCTACCTCGGTATTAGCTCGTCATGTTGGTGCCAACCAGCTCGAACGTATTAATCCTCTCGTTCATCAAGTGCTAGCCGTTGCGCTGACAATTGGCCTGTTGTCAGTGTTGGTACTCTGCAATACCGAGCCCTTGCTGCGGTGGATGGATGTCGACCCCGCGATACGCCCCATGGTGGTCGATTACTTATTTGGCTTGAGCTGGGGAATGCCAGCCATCGCAATAGTGCTTGGGCTGCGCAGCTATACCGAGGCCATGAGCCACACTCGGCCTGTCTTACTCATCAGTGTGATTGGTTTATTGGCCAATATTCCCATCAACTACGTGCTGATCTACGGCAAATTCGGAATTCCCGCCATGGGCGGTGTTGGTTGCGGTTGGGCCACGGCCATCGTGATGTGGATTATGGCGATATTGATGGTGATATATGTGCATCGGCATCGGGCTTATCGCAGTGCGCGGTTAACATTCCTTCCCTGGCACTGGGAGCCTAAAACGGCGTTCTATTTAGTAAAGTTGGGTCTGCCGGTAGGTTTGACTATTTTCTTTGAGGTGAGCGTATTTTGTATCATCGCTCTGCTAATTAGCCAATCCGGCGCGGTGATTGTTGCCGGTCACCAGCTCGCACTTAATTTTACGTCGCTGGTCTTTATGTTGCCGCTGAGTTTTGCACTGGCGGCGACGACCCGCGTGGGTCATGCGCGTGGACGCCAGGATGAGCCTGGTTTACGCATCGCTATTTTGGTGGCCTTTAAAATTACTGTCGTTATTGGCGTGCTCATGGTGACTTTGCTCGTCGCCTTCCGTAATTGGATTCCCTTAATTTATACTGATAATGCCCAAGTCATCGCACTTGCGAGCTATTTGTTGCTTTTCGCAGCGCTATACCAAGTGTCTGACGCGGTGCAGGTGACAACCAATGGGGTGTTGCGTGGCTTTGAAGACACCACCATTCCCATGCTGCTAACGCTATTTGCCTACTGGGGGGTGGGTTTGCCGATAGGCTATGTGCTGGCAACCACCGACCTCATCGTGCCAGCCATGGGGCCCAGCGGCTTTTGGTTGGGGTTGTTTGCCGGACTTAGCTCTGCTGCTCTGTTATTAGCTCTGCGTTTACGTTGGCGCTTGGGTCAGCCCCTGCATTAAATGAGTAGCGATAGCTATTTACCGTAGGTGTCGGTTGGGTATGCTTACGGCCTTCGTGTTTAACGGCAAAGTCGGTGCTCACCGGTGGTGTGTACGCAGATGAGCCGACGAGGATTCGCCACTTTTCTCGCCAGCTTGGGTTGCTTAATAATTCACTGCCAATCTGCGCCACGCCTGCAAGGGTTAGTCGCAAGGGGTTCAAATGTAGCTCGGGCTGGCCGCTCAAACCAGCGCGGGGCGTTTTGGCGCTCAGCGGGCAGTAAGTGCCAAAAATAATATCCCAAATAAAGAGTGGCCCACCGCCGATATTCACTAAATTCACCGCGCCATTGCGACCACAGTGCTCAGGTTCAGATGAGTGGTGCATATAGTGGTAAACGCCGTTGCCAGAGATAAAGCTCGCCCAGCGAATAAGCCGACTGCGGCGACCAATTTGGTAGAGTGCGGTTTGGTGGCCAAATATTTCCGGAATTAAAATAAGACAATTAAAAATAATGACCTCGGTGTAAAGCGGTTCGCTGCTAAACAGTTTGGTACAGGCGCCAAATAACAGGTTGTAGGGCAGTATTAAAAAGATAAACAAGGGCAGCGCGGTAAATACCGCCATAGTAGTAGGCTGAATTAGCGCTGGCGTCATGTGGTGGGGGCGGTGAAATAGCAGCCACAAGAAACGTTGGGTGTGGCCCAGGCGGTGAAACCAGTAGTGGAAAAAACCGCTGATGACCGCAATGGAAAATACCGCCACCGGCGCTGGGGCATCGACCAGTGTGGGTACATGCGTCATAACGAACTGGTTGGCGACGTTTACATTGTGTTCAATCCAGTGCCAACCAATATCAAAGTTCAAACCAGACAGTAAAAACAGTGTGCCCAGGGCGAGTAGTACAAGGGGAATCGCGAGGGCGCTGAGTGTATTGCTCAGAAAAAACACCACGATCCATTTAATGGGGTAGGGCTGGCCTTCTTCACGCTCGAATAAGAAGTAGCCGCCGAGCATGGCGACGACTCTGAATAGCGCGGTAAAACTCAGTAAAGAGAGTAATGCATACCACATAGCTGGCGCTTGCGAGCGCAATTCAGACAGGCTATTCATCAGCGGTTGAAAGCTCACATCGTCGCCAAGCCCAGGGCCGAGATAGGGGCCCAGATGCATTAGCTGCAAAAAGCCAATGCTATAGCCGACAATGAACAATATAACTAAGCCACTCGCAAATTTACGGTAGCGCTCGCCAATGTCGGGCACTTCAGACTCGAAGATAAAATGTAAAAACTTATTCATCGCCTTTGTCCGCGAGAGGGCTTACTCGACACCACGGCTGCAGTGTTAAATGACACATTACATTAAAGGTGAGCATTAGAGGAGTCTTGTTGCCCGTTTTGCGAACTGCCGCAAACTAACGCCAACGCGGCAAAGTTTTGAGTCGGGGCTTGTTTCTGCCGTGCTGCGCTCTTACTCTGCAAATAATGTTGTGAAGAGAGTTAGCTATGTTAGAAGCAGGTGTTTTAGAAACTTTACTACCTGGTGTGCATCGCCTTGTTGCCCCTAATCCGAGTGTTTTGACCGGGCCGGGCACCAATACCTATTTGCTGGGCGATAAACGCATTACGGTGTTAGACCCAGGCCCAGATATGCCCGAGCATATTGCGGCGATCGAAGCGGGCATTGCCCAGCTCGGTGGCGAGTTAGAGCGCATAGTGACCACTCACACCCACCCCGATCATTCGCCCGGTGCCGCCGCTTTGCAGGCGCATTTTTCGGTGCCGGTAATTGGTGCGGAGATTGCTGACGACGGTCATCAAGATCTCAGTTTTGCGCCCACCAGTTCAGTCAGTCACGATGAGTGTTTTGATGTCGACGGCAGTGTGCTGAGGGCGATATACACGCCGGGCCATGTTGGCAACCACTTTTGTTTTCTGCACGAAGCCACCGGCACAGTATTCACTGGCGACCATATTATGCAGGGCTCTACGGTGGTCATTATTCCTCCGGCCGGTGATATGGCAGATTACATTGCCTCGCTGCGATTGCTACTTGATTACCCCTTGCAATATCTCGCACCGGGGCATGGCACCTTAATCGCTACGCCGACTGCCGAGATAGAACACTTAATAGCCCATCGCCAGTCTCGTGAAAACAAGATTTGGGCCGCTTTGCAGCAAGTTAAAAAAGGTGATCTCGACGACTTGGTGATCGTTGCCTATCAAGATGTCGACGCGTCGATACACCCTATTGCAAAGTTGTCTCTGTGGGCGCATCTGCTTAAATTAGAGAAAGAGTCGCGCGCGCGACAGACTGATGGGCAGTGGGAGTTGGTGGCCTAAGCACGAAATAAATACGGCGTTTTCTGTTTTTAGAAACGCAAACTCCTCAGTCCAACGGAAGATTAAAATGCGTATCGGTATCCCCAAAGAAATCAAAGCGCAGGAATATCGGGTTGGACTCACTCCCGATGCGGTCGCGGATTTAGTGGCTGCGGGTCACAGCCTATTTGTAGAAACAGGCGCTGGCTGTGGTTCTGGTTATAGCGACGATGACTACCTTGCCGCTGGCGCGCAACTATCGGTGTCAATGGCGTCGCTATATCGAGACGCCCAACTCATCGTCAAGGTCAAAGAGCCGCAGGCGTCTGAGGTAGTCTTGCTGCAAGCCGATCATCGTCTGTTTTGCTATCTGCATCTCGCGCCAACGCCGGACTTAACCACAAGCTTAATGGCCAGCGGCGCGCTCTGTGTTGCCTATGAAACCATTACCGATGAACAGGGGCGTCTACCTCTATTAAAGCCAATGAGCGAAATTGCAGGCCGTTTGAGTGTGCAAGCTGGCGCCCACTGCTTAGAAAAAGCCCAGGGTGGATCTGGGGTATTACTCGGCGGTGTATCGGGGCTTGAGCCGGGCCATGTTTTGATCTTCGGCGGTGGCGTCGTGGGGAGTAACGCCGCCGACGTTGCCTTGGGCATGGGGGCGAAAGTCACCTTGGTAGAACCCTTTGCGGCGCGCCGAACAAGCTTAGAAGCGCAATTCAAACACCCGCGTTTTTCGGTGTGCGACTCGGCAAACTTAGATTTGCGCTCCTTATTAAACGACGTCGATATGGTCGTCGGCGCGGCCTTAGTGCCTGGCGCAGCGGCACCTAAATTATTAAGCAGAACTGATTTATCTGCCTTGGCAGCTGGCTCCGTGCTAGTCGACGTATCGGTAGATCAGGGTGGCTGTTTTGAAACGACTAAACCGACCACACACCTTGAGCCCACATTTTTGCTGGACGGGATTGTTCACTACTGTGTCGCCAATATTCCCAGTGCGGTCGCCAGAACGGCGAGTCAGGCCCTAAGCCAGTCGACGTTGCGCTTTGTGCATTTATTGGCTGAGCAAAACATTAAACAAGCGTTTCTGGATAATGCCGGGTTGGCGGCGGGGCTAAGTATCGCAAAGGGCAAGCTGACCTGCGCGGCGGTTGCCGGTGCGCAGGGGCGGGATGCCATTGATTGGCAGAAAATAATTTAGAAACCTTTGCACGATTTATTTTATCCTCTGTCGGCGTCGCTGAAGGACGCCGACCGCCGTCATCCTTAATACAGCCAAGCGGTCATCCTCAAGGACCCACCATCGTCATCCTCAACTCGATTGAGGATCCAGTCGCTTTGGAATTTGTAACACGCCTAACTGGGCGGCACGTACTTCAAACGTCAGACGCCGGACGTCCGACGCTAAGGGCATTCGCTGTCGCTCATTTGGATCCCCGATCGGGGTCGGGGATGACGTGGTAGTAAAAGGTCGGGGATGACGTAGTAGTGAAAGGTTGAGGATGACGTAGTACTTAAAGGTCGGGTGCGCCGTTATCCTCAGCCAGTCAAACCTTCATCCGCAATACTGCCAAGCCGCCTCCTCAACGACCCACCACGGCCATCCTCAACGACCCACAACGTCATCCTCAACTCGATTGAGGATCCAGTCGCTTTGGAATTTGTAGCACGCCTAACTGGGCGGCACGTACTTCAAACGTCAGGCGCCGGACGTCCGACGCTAAGGGCATTCGCTGTCGCTCCTCTGGATCCCCGATCGGGGTCGGGGATGACGTAGATTGGTGTTGTCATCCTCAACTCGATTGAGGATCCAGTCGCTTTGGAATTTGTAACACGCCTAACTGGGCGGCGCGTACTTCAAGCGTCAGGCGCCGGACGTCCGACGCTAAGGGCATTCGCTGTTGCTCATTTGGATCCCCGATCGGGGTCGGGGATGACGTAGTATGGTGTTGTCATCCTCAACTCGATTGAGGATCTATGTCTCTTACGCTTTGCCTTACGTCGCTCTTTGGTCATCTGAATAAGCGTATAGTCTCATCCAGTCGCCTCGAGCTATACATCGAGAGCTTTTGTGCCGGCCTAAAATTATTTCTTAAAAAATTGATTAAATATTTGCTTGGCGGCTTCGCCTTTTTCGCCACCCATTTTTTTATCTATGAGTTCTTTGGCTTTCTCATCAATTTTATCCTTTGCCTTTTCTTTGGCGATATCTTCTATCACCCTAAAGTCTGGCAGGCAGCTGGTGGCGCCGACTTTATCAAAGGCAGCCCTGCAGCGAATAGGGATGTCGCGGTTTAGTAATTTGTCATTATTAATTTTACAGGCCATGGCATTTTGGTCGGCCTGTGCTAAACGGGTATTGATGACAACGTCGAAGGTGTCTTCGTTTAAGTCTATTTTACCGTTGCCGCTCAGCGCCAATTTGGTTACGCCAGAATTTAATTTTTCGATTCTGGCGATGCCGTCTTTAATCACGATTTTTGTAACGGTATCGTTGAGGTCGCTGTATAAAGGCCAATTTGTGGGGTCGAAGGTTTCCTGTTGGAATTTCGCAACTAGCTGACAAAATGCCTTTTCGATATTCATATTGCTGAGGCGCAATTTTTGCGCACTGAGCTCGATATTACCGTCTAGGTGCTTCTTTAAACTCGCGACGCTGTTGCCGCTGGTCGTCAAATTAAAGGTCACATCGCTTATGCCAGAAAGCTCGTCAATCGCGGCGGCGTCCTTCAGTACTTTACCCAGTGGTAATTGGGTGCTGTTGCCGCGCATCAACATTCTGGCTGCCGTAGGGCGGGTATCGAGCTGGGCATCCAGTTTAAAGGGGCTGTCATACACCAGTCCGCTAAGAGGGCTAACGGCGGTAACGCCGTCTTTGGCGATGACGTGTAAAAGAATATTTTTAAATGGCAGATTGTTTGCCCTTAGTTCGGCTATCTGTAATTTCGCATCAACATTGAGTTTATTGAGCATCTCTCTTGGTAAGGGAATCTCGGTGTCTGCTGCCGGGCCGCTCGCTGCCGCAGGTTTTTCTGTTTTCTCTGCTTTTGCCTCTTCTGGCGGTGCCGGCGGCAGGTAGTTGTCTACGTTTATTTTGTCGATATTTAGTGCCAGTTTTACGGCCTGATTTTTATCGAGATCGACACTCGCATTGCCTTTGATCGTGCTCTCATCAAGGGTGGCTTGCAGCTCAGATATCACGATACGTTTATCGTTACCGTTCAGTGAAATTGTTGTGCCGACTTTGTTGAGCGCACTTGGCTCTGCCATGACCGGCAATTCAATGCCCAAGCTGTTGGCGATTTTTTTAACATTGGTGTTGGCGAGGGTGAGTTTGGCTTGGTAGTCCAGTGGGCTGATAGTTGCTTTTACATCGCCGCTGAGGTCAATGGTTTCACCGCCAATACTGGTTCTTAATGCGAGTTTTTGCGCTTTTATCGCGTTCAACTTGGCGTCGATACTGAGCAGGGTCGACAGGCTCAGATCGGTTTCAATTGGCTTTTGGCTGGCGTTGCCGTAACGCAGTTTGCCGTTAATCGCCAACTCACTGGCTTCGCCGCCGGGAATAACGCTGCCTTTAAAGTTAAGCGCGCTAATCTCAATATTGCTGCCGTCCGTGGCGGCGTAACTCAGGCTGGTATCGGATATGTCTAGCGTCGGTAGCGACCAAACCACGCCGTCGGCGATATTAACATCGGCATCAAGGCGTAATTCTGTACTGGCCGAAGCAGTGCCTAGTTCGTTTTTGTGATCAAGGCTAAGTGCTAAATCGCCGTCTTTGATAATGAAATGGTTGATGTCTTGGTTCACGGTGATAGTAGACGTGAGTTTGAGCTTTGCGTTCAGTGTTTGGGTTTCGTCTTCAAACTTCACATCGCTCTCTAAGCTCAAGGGAAATGCAGTGTTATTCAGTTGGATGTTTTCGCCGTTTAGCGACAGTGCCGACAACTCGACGTATTGGCCGGTTTGCTTATCGTTATAGATTACGTGGCTATTACTTAAACTGAGTTTGGCAATGGCGAGCTCCAGGGCTTTGCTGCCGCCTTCGTCTTTTGCTTCGGGCTTTTGCGCTTTGTCGTCAGATGCTTTGCCGATTTTGGTCCAGTTGCCCACGCCTTGTTCGTCAACGACCAAATTGGCCTTAACGCCGTCGAGTCCTATGCCCTGTACGACAATGTCTTTGTTCAGCAAGGGTATAAGCGCGACGGACAGCTGCGCGGTGTCGAAACTCATTAGCTCGACCTTGTCCGACGTAGCGAGGCTGGCCCCATTGATAACGATTTGAATATTGGGGAAGACCTGCCAAGACAAGTCGCCATCTAAGTGGAGAATAAGGCCCTGCTCGGCGGCCAGCTTCTCAATGTCGTCTTTAAAAATATTCGGGTCGATCCAAAATGCCAGTGAGGCTGCGGCAAGCACCGCAATTAAAACGACACTGACAAGGGCGATGATAAGATATTTGATGGCGCGTCCCATGGTGTTCTCCACGTAATTAAATGGCATTCCATTAATTGGCGTATGGTTGTAAGGGCGATAGGTGTGTAAAAGCTTACTTACATGGTTTGACAGATTTACCGAACATAGTTCGTGTTGAACAATGAAACTTACTCTGCTGCCGCGCTACTAGCAAGAATCGGGTGGTAAGGAAGGGGAGTGCGGGGCACAATCTCGACCATTGAACGGTATGGTTTGCACAATATGAATGCAGCGCTAGAGCAACAAGAAAACTATCAGCGGGTCGCCCGCGCTATTCACTATTTAAACGAGCATCAGCAGGCGCAGCCAAGTCTGTCGGAGCTAGCGTCGTATATCGGTGTCAGTGAATTCCATTTGCAGCGTATTTTTAGTGAGTGGGCTGGGGTGTCTCCCAAGCAGTTTTTGCAGTTTCTCACCAAAGAAAATGCCAAGCGCCTATTGCGAGAAAGCTCGGTTCTAGATGCGGCATTAGCCTGTGGCTTGAGCGGCAGCGGTCGTCTCCACGATTTAATGATCAAAGCCGAGCGGGTTACCCCCGGCGAATATCGCAGCAGGGGGCAAGGCTTGCAGATTGTTTACGGCAGCTGTCCATCGCCCTTTGGCTATTGTTTTATCGCCGCTAATCATCGCGGCGTGTGTAAGTTGGCCTTCTTTGATAAACCTGACGGCGAGGCTGCCTTGCTTGCTGAGTTGCAAGACGAATGGGTGGCGGCGGAGCTGCAGCGTGATGACAGTCAGGTAGCTGCGATCTATCAGTCGATGTTTGCCGCAAAATCGGCAGGCAAACCGCTGACGGTATTGCTAAAAGGCACTGAGTTTCAGATGAAGGTCTGGGAGGCCCTGCTCGCCATTCCTCTTGGCGAAGTCTGTTCTTATCAGCAGCTGGCGGAATCCATGGGCATGCCGTCATCGACGCGAGCCGTGGCCTCGGCGATTGCGCGCAATAATATCGCCTACTTAATTCCCTGCCACCGCGTCATTCGCGGCAGTGGTGAATTTAGCCAATACCGTTGGGGAGGTGAGCGCAAGCAAGCCATGTTGCTGCATGAAAGTGTCGCTGGTATTTAAGGGCAAATTTTCGTAACGCGTAATTTTTGTGCGCATAAATTACGCATTTTTCTTGTTGTGCGGCTTGTTAGCTTCTAAACTTAGCGCTGTTAATTGTTGATCCCACCAGGACTACCTGCGCTATGTTATTGGAACCCTCAGCTTCATTTCCCGATATGCCCTTGACCTTGCCGCGCCTCATCGGCTGGGCTGCCCAGCAATTTGGCGACAAGGCGGCCATTCGTGAGTTGGGTGCAGAGATGTCCTACCGCCAATTGAACGATCTGCGCCGGCAGGCGGCAAAGTCATTTTGTGCGATTGGCGTAAATCATGGCGACCGCGTTGCGATCTGGGCGCCCAATATGGCGGAGTGGATTGTCGCGGCGGCGGGGCTGCAGTCGGTGGGCGCAATTTTGGTGCCCTTAAATACCCGTTTACGAGAAAACGAAGCGGCGGACATTTTGCACCGAGCCGGTGTTAAAGCGCTGCTGACCACATCAGAGTTTGAAGCCATCGCGCCCTTGGTCGATAAAGACTTAGCCAATTTAAGCCATCGGATTATGTTGCCAGCGGCGGGCGTGGCGCCAGCCGACGACCCTCGCAGCTGGGCGCATTTTCTCACCCTGGGTGAGCAAGTCGACGACGCAAAGTTTATTGCCGTAGAGCGGGCGGTGAATCCCCATGACAGCGCCGATATGCTGTTTACCTCTGGCACGACCGGTAAAGCCAAAGGCGTGTTGTGCAGTCACGAGCAAAATATTCGCGTATTCCAAACCTGGAGTGCCACGGTTGGCCTGCGCAGCGACGACAATTACTTAATTATCAATCCCTTCTTCCATTCCTTTGGCTACAAAGCCGGTTGGCTGGCAGCGATCATTTGCGGCGCGACTATTTTGCCAATGCCGAAATTCGACAAGCAATCGGTGATGGAAGTCATTCAGCGCGAAAAAGTCACCATGTTGCCCGGCGCGCCGTCTTTGTATGAAATGCTGTTAGCAGATGACACTCGCCACAACTACGATCTCTCCAGCCTGCGTTTGGGTGTGACGGGTGCGGCGTCGGTGCCGGTGCAGTTGGTCCGCGATATGCGCGACAAGCTGGGCTTTGAAACCGTGGTCACTGCCTATGGGCTTACCGAGTCCTGTGGCGTCGTCACGATCTGCCGCCCAGACGACGAAGCGGAAATTATTGCCTCCACCTCTGGCCGCGCCATCGACGGCGTAGAGCTGAAATGCGCAGACCCACAGACCGGCGTCGAAGTGGCGCGGGGCAGCGAAGGCGAGGTGTGGTTCCGCGGTTACAACGTGATGCAAGGCTACTTCGATATGCCGGAAGCCACCGCCGAGACGATCACCGCCGATGGCTGGTTAAAAACCGGTGATATTGGCGTGATGGACGAGGCGGGCTACCTCAAAATCACCGACCGTTTGAAAGACATGTACATCATGAACGGCGAAAACGTCTATCCCGCTGAAACTGAAAAAGCGCTCTACGCCATGAACGGCGTAGCGGGGGTGGCGGTTATTGGTGTGCCCAAAGCACCCCAGGGCGAAGTGGGTATGGCCTTTGTGGTGCGCAAGGCGGGTAGCGATATCGACGCCACCGCCGTGCGTGAGTTTTGCGCCGCGCAATTAGCGTCTTACAAAGTGCCTTTTTATGTGGAATTTATCGACGCGCTGCCGCTGAACGCCTCGGGCAAAGTCGTTAAACCTGAGTTGAAAGCCTTGGCAGCGCAAAAGCTAGCCTGATGCCTGCGCAAATTCGGAGTGTGATATGACAGAGTTTAGCGACGGCGAACACCTGCGACCGGCGTCATCCCAGCATATGGACGAGGTAGATCACCGCATTGTGGCGCATCTGCGTCGCGACGGTCGTATGCCCTACAAAACCCTGGCAAATGAATTAGGCCTGACCGAAGCCACCGTGCGCGCCAGAGTAAAGCGCCTGGAAGAGGGCGACAGTTTACGGGTAGTCGCGGTGACAGATTACGAAGCCGTTGGCTACACCATGATGCTGGCGGTGGGCATTCAGGTTGAAGGCCGCCCAGCCGACGTGGTGGCAGAAGATTTGGCCAAGTTCGACGAAGTGTTTTCGGTGTGCCAGGTTGTGGGCACCCTCGATATAGAAACCCTTGCCGTTGCCCGTGATCAAGAACATCTGTCAGAACTGCTGGTGCGCTTGGGAAGTGTGCCGGGGGTGCGCAAGCTAGAGCCGTCTATCGCCCTCGATGTGCTAAAAAATCAGTCTAACTGGGTGCCCTTTGGGTACGGTGTTTAGGGATAACGGGGATAGGAATTAGTACCGTGGCAAAAAAACAGTTAGATGATCAAGACCGTAAAATACTAGATGGCCTCGCCAAAGACGCGCGCATTAGTAATCGCAAAATTGCCGCGGACTTAGGCATTACCGAAGGCACCGTGCGCAGTCGCATCAAACGCATGGAAAACGAAGGTCAGGTGAGCATTACCGCCATGACCAATATCGCCCGCTTGCGCAATCCGACCCTCGCTTATATTTGGGTTGAGGTAGAGCGCAGCGCCCAGTGCGACGACGTGGCGCGAAAACTGGCCGAAGTGCCCGAGATCGGTTTTGTCGGCAAAATGCTGGGTCGTTTTGATATTCTCGCCATCACACTTGTACAAGACAATGCCGAACTTGCACGATTCTTACACAGCAAAATTACCGGCCTTGCGGGGGTGCGTCGCACCGAGTGTTCGCTGGGTGTTAATTTTGTTAAGCACGACTATCGCATGAGTCGTATTGTCGACGCGTAACTGCTATTCAAAAAATTATAATAATTACCGCAGGCAGCGATTTCATTTTATCCGCTGCCGGCGTCGCTCAAGGACGCCGACCACCGTTGTCCTGAACACTGCCAAGCCGTCATCCTCAATGCCCCCATCGTCACCTCAATCTGCCAGGCCGTCATCCTCAACGACCCACCGTCGTCATCCTCAACTCGATTGAGGATCCAGTCGTTTTGGGCATTGAACCACTCTGCCATATGCCGTGCTTACGTCGGACGCCGGACGCTAAGGGCATTCGCTGTCGCTTGTACAAACACCCACATGGGTTACAGATTTGCCCAGTCACATAGG
>TARA_R110001599_G_scaffold64023_2_pt1 | contig 48114 bp, 46 predicted proteins | sample TARA_R110001599 | Tara Oceans TARA_R110001599 (sample SAMEA4398360) | marine metagenome | biome: Polar Biome; feature: [MES] marine water layer (ENVO:01000295) within the mesopelagic zone...; material: water (ENVO:00002006), including particulate matter (ENVO:01000060) such as...... | reverse complement strand
CTGTCACGCCGGGGGTCGCGGGTTCGAGTCCCGTCCGCTCCGCCAAAATTAAAAAGGCGAACGAGAGTTCGCCTTTTTTCATATCCGAGATTCTGTTCTGTCTACGATGGGTTAGCCATGTTTGAATATATCCGCACACATCAGCGCTTGATGATGTTTCTGTTATTGCTGTTGATCTTTCCATCGTTTGCGTTTTTTGGCTTGGAGAGCTATACGAGCATGAAGAACACCGATGATACGGTTGCTGAAGTCTATGGCCAAAAAATTACCAAAGCAGAATGGAGTGAGGCACAACGTCAGCAAATGTCTCGTTTGCGTCAGATGTTTGGTGATCAGTTCGATCCTAAAATGTTCGACACACCAGAAGCAAAACAAGCAATTCTGAATAATATTATTTCGCAACGCGTTTTAGCGACTGAGGCGATAAATAACAAACTCTCGATTTCTGATCAAGCCTTGCAACGCACCATTTTATCAATGGGCGGGTTGCAAACAGCAGACGGAAAATTTGATGCTGAACGATACAAGGCTATTCTGGCAGCGCGTGGTATGACACCAGCGATGTATGAAGCGAGTTTGCGTCAAGAATTAGCGGTACAACAACTCAACGCAGCAATTCAGACGACTGCATTTACACCGGATGTACTCGCGCAGCGTTTGTCTGAATTAGGTGAGCAAGAGCGCGAAGTACAGCAACTTACATTTAAAGCCGCTGATTATGTCGCTAAAGTCAAAGTGACTGATGCGATGCTTCAGGCATATTACGAAAAAAGTTCGGCCTTTGATTTGCCGGAGCGGATCAATATTAATTATGTGGTTCTGACGGCTGATGCATTGAAAGCACAAATCAATGTAAGTGATGCTGATATCAAATCCTATTATGAACAAAACCTGAAGCAGTACGGGACCCCAGAGCAACGTCGTGCTAGCCATATTTTGATTGCAGTTGATAAAGATGCATCTGCGGCTGACAAGGCTGCGGCTAAAGAAAAAGCAGAAAAACTGCTGCAGACGCTGCAGCAATATCCCGAACAATTTGAAAAGCTGGCAAAAGATAATTCCGACGATCCTGGCTCTGCAGAGCTTGGTGGTGATCTAGGATTTTTTGGTCAAGGCATGATGGTTAAACCATTCGAGGAGGCTGCCTTCAAATTGAAAAAGGGTGATCTCAGCGGTTTGGTACAGTCGGATTTTGGTTTTCATATCATCAAAGTGACAGCAATCAAGCCTGGCGTAGAAAAGCCGCTGGCCGAAGTGAAAAATCAAATCGCGAGTGATATCAAAGATCAGATGTTGGAGAAAAAATTCTCAGAAACCGCTGATGTCTTTAATAATACAGTTTATGAACAGCCCGAAAGCTTAAAACCGGTTGCAGATAAGTTGAACTTGAAAATTCAAACTGCAGAAAATTTAACACGTGAAGTTAGCCCGACCGCACCAGCGAGCGAACTATACAATAATCAAAAATTCCTGACAGCTTTGTTTGCTGCGGACTCGCTCAAAGGTAAGCACAATACCGAGTCGGTAGAAGTCGCGCCGAATACGTTGATTGCTGGACATGTCGTTAATTACAAGCCCTCCAGCAAGCGACCGTTCGCTGAAGTGAAGGCTGCAGTGCATGCGAAGCTTGTGCAAGAAGAGGCGGAGAAGTTGGCCGTTCAGGCTGGTGAAGCAAAACTCGCCGCGCTTAAAGAAAAGGATAGCGCTGCTGGTTTTGCTTCAGCACAAACTATCTCGCGTGCGCAAAGCAAAGGGGTTAATCCTAGCGTTTTCTTAGCAGCGATGAAGGCAGATAGTAGCAAGTTGCCTGCCTATGCCGGCGTCGCTTTGCCTAGCCAAGGCTATAGTATTGTACGTGTGATCAAAGTAGCGCAGCCTAAAACTGTTGATCAAGCGAAGCGTCAAGCGGAGAAGAAACAACTTGATTCTGCTTTAGCGCAACAAGAAATGTTAGCGTATATCGAAACGCTTAAGCAAAAAGGCAAGGTGAAAATATTGCAGCCAGTTACGAATGCACCAGCAGCTGTTGAATAAATTTACTGAATTAGTGTTCCGAGATTATTGGCATAAATTTATGCATTAATAAAAAAGCCGTATGTCGACTAAAGACATGCGGCTTTTTTATATAGTGCAATGGCGTACGTGACACGTAGCCATAAAAAATCGCTAAGAAAATAAAACTCTTCGCCTTTTATTTTTGTAACAGCGGTTTTAAGTGTGGCCAGATGTTTTGCAGGATTTGTGGTTGGGCTTCAGCTGTGGGATGAATACGATCCGACTGAAAATAATCTGGGTTGCCCACCACACCTTCGAGCATAAAAGGCACCAATGCTACTTTCGATTGTTTCGTTAACTTAGGGTACAGATTGGCAAACTGTTGAGTGTAAGCAGTGCCGTAGTTAGGAGGAATCTGCATCCCTATCAACAATACTTTGGCGCGGTTTTCCTTCGCACTATCGATCATCGCTTGTAAATTGGCGCGTGTCGCTGTCAACGATAAGCCACGCAATGCATCGTTTGCGCCAAGTTCTATCACGACAATTTTGGGCTGATGTTTTTTAAGAAGTGCTGGCAATCTGCTGCGGCCGCCGCTAGTCGTTTCCCCACTGATGCTGGCATTAACAATCGTTACATCGTTGTATTGAGCCTGTATGTTCTCCTCTAGTAATGCAACCCAACCACTGCCATGGGTTAAACCATATTCGGCAGACAGGCTATCGCCGAGCACAAGTATGGGTTTTGATGCAGAATGAGCGTTCATACTTAGCGTCAAAAGCGCGACATAGCTTGCGGCGCGCAAGAAGTTTTTCATTTTGTTTCTTAACTGTTCTGTTCTACTAAAGTTAATCTGCATGCCTTTATCCTCAAACTTAAGTCCTGCTATAGAAGTCATCAACCTGAGTAAGCAAGTTGTCGATGCCAGTGGCGAGTTAAATATTTTGCGTCAGATTGATTTTACCGTGGAGGGCGGTAGTACGCTTGCGATCGTTGGTGCTTCAGGTTCTGGTAAATCTACTTTATTGGGATTATTAGCTGGATTGGATATTCCGACAGAGGGAACAGTCAAATTAGATGGCATTGATATTTTTGCTTTAGATGAAGATGGTCGCGCCATCTTGCGTAAGGAGAAGCTGGGTTTTGTGTTTCAGTCTTTCCAATTATTAAGCCATTTGACTGCATTGGAAAACGTGATGTTGCCGTTGGAATTGCGTGGTGACGAACAAGCCCGCGAAAAGGCCGAAGCGATGTTGGCACGTGTTGGGCTATCTTCTCGACTCAAACATTATCCGAAATACTTGTCAGGTGGCGAACAGCAACGTGTCGCATTAGCGCGCGCATTTGTCAATGAACCGCCTCTGCTGTTTGCGGATGAGCCAACGGGTAGTCTCGACGCCGCCACCGGTGAGTCGGTGATTCGACTGATGTTTGATTTAAACCAGGAACGTGGCTCGACGTTGGTTCTGGTGACGCATGATATTGCGATCGCAGCTTTGTGCGCGCGCACCATCACGATTACTGCGGGGCGTTTGGCGGAGTCAACTTAAGGTCGCCTGCGTAATGCCATCTGCATTATTTACGCCGCCGCCTGTCGTCGCGCTAGTTGATTCAAAGTCTGTCGTATATACGGAATTAATTCGCTGGCCGTGATACCAATCGGTCCAATGCCGTTGGCGACCATCTCATCTGCCGCTTTACCATGTAGCCATACCGCACCAGTTGCGGCCTCCCATAGCGGCCACTTTTGCGCCAACAATGCGCCACATAATCCTGACAACACATCACCGACGCCGGCAGTGGCTAACGCAGGATTGCCGGTTGGATTGATTGCGATATTGCCATCTGGCTTGGCAATCACGGTTCCAGACCCCTTGAGTATGACCACGGCATTGAATTTTTTCGCTATCGTTGTGGCACTTCGCAGTCGGTCTACCTGCACTTGTGCACTGGAGATTCCCAATAAGCGAGCTGCCTCTAATGGATGCGGCGTCAGCAATGTCGGCGCGTCGCGATTGGTGAGTTTATGTTGTAGGCCTGGCTCTGCTGCCAGCAAGTTCAATGCATCAGCATCGAGTACTAATGGCGCTTTGCTAGTGATCGCTAGCGCCACCAAATCATGCGCCTCTCTACTGATGCCTAGTCCAGGGCCGACCACCAAAGTGGTATCGTCAGCTTCTATATCTTGTGGTTGCCGGCACATCAGTTCTGGTTGCTCAACATCGCAAGAAAAATCCGGATCTAGGCTAGCGAGATAGACGCGACCAGCACCACATTTGAGCGCAGTGCGACTTGCGAGGATTGCGGCGCCTATCATGCCGTGTGCGCCACCGATGATAAATACCTTGCCAAAGTTACCCTTATGCGAATTTTGCTTACGCGCATGTAGTGCGTTCGCGAAGAGCGCGATTTGGCTCAATTGGATCGACGATGAAGAGGGAAAACTATCATTTTCTATGCCCAGATTTGCGACCTGTACTTCACCTGCGTAGTCACGCCCATCTGCAGTATGCAAGCCTGGTTTGTCTGCAATAAAAGTGAGTGTATGTGTGGCCGCAATTGCTATCCCGTTGTTGCCGCCAACTACGCAGCCGTGATCGGCATCTAGCCCGCTGGGAACATCTAAAGCGAGGATTGTGCATGGGAGGGTATTCACCAATGAAATTAATTCATAAGCGATGCCGTCGATTGCACGTTGCAGTCCTATCCCGAATAATCCATCAATGACGAGATCCCAATTACCTTGCTCAATGGCGTCATGATCCGCTGGGTCGATAAAGACCAAGCGACTTCCTTGTACGCGTTGCCAAGCGTGGCGTGCATCGTTGGGCAGGGCGTCGGCATTGCCAATAAATACGATACTGATCTCGATACCGACCAGATCAAGCCGTAAGCCTGTTTCTAAGGCATCGCCGCCATTATTGCCGGGCCCGGCGAGGATTAAGACTCTACCGCAATGATCAGGGCGATTGATTAATTGCAATGCAAGTTGCGCTGCTGCCGCACCAGCATTTTGCATTAGTGTGTACGGCGCTAGTTGCGCTTGAGCGGTTTGTTCGATTTGACGAATAGCGTCAACCGAGTAAAGCAGAGCGGAATTGGTCATGGCATCGATAAGATTTTAGCTACGAACAGGCATACATTAAGCGCTTATTGTAGTTCGATGCCCAGTGAGTGCGGATACGAATCGATATATTTATGCAAAGCGGGACAGAGAGAGACCGTGCGTATCTATTTCAGCTTGCTCATTAGAGACTAGGGCTGCGACCAGTTTGCCTGCGCCTGCTGCCATGGTCCAGCCACTGGTGCCATGACCGAGATTGATAAACACATTCTTGCGCGCGGTTTCTCCAATCACAGGCGGGCCATCGGGTAGCATCAAGCTGCTACCCGACCAAAATGAAGCAGTGTTGTAGTTGCACGCATCGGGAAACCAATCGTTGGCGACGGTGAGCAAAGTATGCAGTGCGCCAATTTGGATTGCGCTATTGTCGTCACGTATTGTTTTGCGTGTGCCGAGGCCCACAGTTCCGGCAATCCGAATCCGGTTGTCCATTCGAGTAATGGCAACCTTGTAATGTTCGTCTACTAATGCGGCAATCGGTGCGGCGTCGAAATTACGAATGGCGACAGTAGCCGCATAGTTCTTAACTGGATAAGCAGGTAGATGTACACCAAGTCCATTTAGCAATGCAGCACTATCGGCACCTGTTGCCAATACCACCGCATCTGCCGAGAAACTCTGCTCATCTATTTGCAAGGAAACACCACCGTCCTGCGTTGAGATAGAGCGCACGGTAGCGCCAAAGTGAAATTGTGCGCCAAGTGTTTGCGCTAACGAGCGCATTTGTCGTGTGAAAAGAGGGCAATTGCCTGCGCCGTCGTCTGGAAAGAATATGCCGCCAGTCAATGCGGCGAGCGTACCCAGCGCTGGCTCAATTTGCCGCACGCCATTTGCGTCTAGCTCCGCATGCGTGATGCCATGGTCAGTGAGAAATTTAACGGAGGCTTGTGCTAGCTGACGATCTTGTTCACTACGAAATAACTGTAGTAAGCCACTACTTTGTTCGTAATCCAGCTGATAGCGATCACGTAATTGCTGCATGATATCGCTGCTATACGAGGTGAGCCTGCGCATGCGTTCACGATTGATCTGATAACGTGCGAGTTCACACTCTTTTTTCCATAATCTGATCCAACGCCACATGGCGGGACTTAACTTGTTATCGAGCTTAACGGGCGAGCACGACTTCCATAATTGAGCAAACAACGCTGACGGCATTCCGGGCGCTGCCCATGGCGCAATGCTATTGGTAGCCAGGATGCCGGGCTCACCAAAGCTCGCCTCTTCGGCGACATTGTTGCGACGTTCGATCACAACCACTTCGTGTCCTGATTCGGCCAAAAAATAGGCAGTACAGACGCCGATTACCCCTGCACCAACAACTGCTACTCGCATTCCATCTGCCTTTTAAATTTAAGGCGCTATGTTACCAAGCGGACAGATAATGTGGTTGTACAGATGATTAAATAGAGAATAAATTTATGCTTGTCGTTATGCTATTTTTAGCAAGGTTTTTATCCCTATGCTCTGTACGCTAACGAACATAAGCGGCGCAATGCGCTTGGCAAAAAAATTAGCAAAGATTTATGTCTATGCGTATGGAAGAATCAATTTGTCGATAGCTGTATCGGCTTTGATAAGCAGGCGACGCAATCCATCGTCACAATAAAAACCAGCAACAAGTTTGGATGCCGCATGAGCGATAACAATGAAAAGCCAGTAATTGATAGTTCGATGAGTACCGGAGCGGGTAGCCTCGTTACTACCCATCCAACTGTAGAAGCTGAGACGCCGACTCACTTGCTACCATCCATCAATGCACGTGGGCTGTGTCTCGGTATTCTGGCGACGGTCGCGGTTGTCTTTGCGCTTTCTGCTGCGGATAAATTTTTTATTCCCTTGTTATTCGGCATTTTTATCGCTTATACGCTCAACCCTGTGGTGGTCTGGTTGGAACATATTCGTGTTCCACGAATACTCGGCACGTCAATCGTGATCGTCACCATTGTGTGCGGTGGGTTGCTGATGGCGAATAATTTAAAAGATGAATTTACCGACATCGTAGTAAGTTTGCCGACAGCAACGCATAAGTTGATGCGATCGATACAAGCCGCCCAGCGCGGCCAAGTCAGCACGATAGAACAGGTGCAAAACGCAGCAAACGCAATTGAAAAGGCGACCAATCAAGCCGCAGGTGTGAAGCCCCAACGCACGCCAGAACAGTCTGTTTTCAATTTTAAACAGCTGCTATTGGCTGGTTCGATGGGGGCGATTAGTTTTGTCGGACAGGTCACCATGGTGATTTTTCTGGTGTTTTTCTTCCTTTTGTCTGGTGATACTTTCAAACGAAAGCTGGTCAGAATCAGTGGCCGGACATTGTCGAGTCGAAAAATTACGGTACATATTCTGGATGGGATTAACAAATCCATTCAGAACTACATGTTCATGTTATTGATCACGAACGTGATTTTTGCACTGATGTTGTGGCTGGCATTCCGCTTGATTGGTTTAGAAAATTCAGGCGCATGGGCTGTGGCGGCTGGCTTCTTGCATATTATTCCGTATTTCGGCCCCTTACTGATTATGGTTGCCACTGGTGTTTCTGCATTTATGCAGTTTGGTACGATCTCTGCAATCGTGGCGGTGGCGGTCGCTACACTGGTTATTTCAACGATTGTCGGCACTTTTGTCACGACTTGGATGACCGGCCGAATCGCCAAAATGAATACTGCCGCCGTATTTGTGTCCTTGTTATTTTGGGCTTGGCTGTGGGGCATATGGGGCTTGCTACTGGGAATCCCGATCACGGTCATTATCAAGGTGATATCCGAACATGCGGAAGGTATGCAGGGGGTGGCAGAACTGCTTGGAGAGTAGTACTGCGTATGATTAGGCCAAAAATTCAGTCGACAGCGCTCGCTGACGATGTAGTTTGCGCAATGGATAGTGCGCGTCGCGGTATAATTACGCTGTGCGAATTAACGCGCATGACGCCAACAGCTGGTTTGTCTGTTGGCATTCATTCCATCTCTCAATTCCATCTCTTGCCATGCTGATTTTGCCCGGTTCCAACGCTCTGTCCGCCTTTCGTACTGAACGCCTTTTGCAGCAACTCCAGCGTATTGATTCCACTATTGTCGACATCAGCGGTCGTTATCTGCACTTTGTAGATTCTACTGCGCCATTATCAGAAGCAGATTCTCAGAGGTTGCAAGGTCTATTGACCTACGGCGAGCCCTTTGACAATAAGTTGGAAGGTGACGCGTTTATCGTGGTGCCACGCTTTGGCACAATTTCGCCTTGGGCTAGCAAGGCTACCGATATCGCGCACAACTGCGGCATGGAACAGATACACCGGATTGAACGCGGCATTCGCTATGTCGTACATGTAAAGAGTGGTTTGCTGGGTGGGCACAAACACCTGTCTGCAAGTAGTGATGTTGGTGTGACGGAGTTGTTGCATGACCGTATGACCGAGATGGTGTTGCGTAGTGAAGATGCTGCCGACGGCTTGTTTGCCGAGTTGACTGGCGCGCCACTCGCTTTCATCGATCTCATGCAGGGCGGTAAAAATGCGCTGACCGATGCGAACCAGACGTTGGGGCTTGCGCTCTCTGATGACGAGATCGATTATCTGCTGCATGCATTTACCGCAGCAAAGCGTAATCCTACAGATGTCGAACTGATGATGTTTGCGCAGGCTAATAGCGAACATTGTCGTCACAAGATTTTCAATGCGGATTGGACTATAGATGGCGAGCAGCAGGATAGTTCGCTGTTTGCCATGATCCGCAATACGCATGCGCTGTCGCCGAAAGGCACGGTAGTCGCCTACAGCGATAATTCTTCGGTGATCGAGGGCGCGACCGTTTCGCGTTTCTATCCGCGCGGGGCAGAAGCTGGCAATGTTTACGCGGCGTCGGAAGAATTGACCCATATTCTGATGAAGGTGGAGACGCATAATCATCCGACCGCGATTTCACCTTTTGCCGGTGCCGCGACTGGTGCGGGCGGAGAAATTCGCGACGAAGGCGCAACTGGTCTTGGCGCCAAGCCTAAAGCAGGCCTTTGTGGTTTTACTGTTTCCAACTTGCTGTTACCAGATGCCGTGCAGCACTGGGAAAATGCGCAAGACGTGACCATTAACGGCCTTGCATCTGGTAAAGACAAAAAGAAAGCGTCGCTGTACGGCAAGCCAGATCGCATTGCCTCCGCTTTGCAAATCATGATAGATGGGCCGATCGGCGCCGCTTCATTTAACAATGAGTTCGGCCGCCCTAATCTGGGTGGTTATTTCCGCACCTACGAACAGAACGTCGACGGGACGGTGTACGGCTATCACAAGCCCATCATGATTGCTGGCGGCATTGGCAGTATTTCGGCCAAGCACACGAAAAAATGTGATCTGCCTGTCGGTAGTTTGCTGATCCAACTCGGTGGCCCTGGCATGCGTATCGGTATGGGCGGAAGTGCGGCTTCATCGATGGCAACCGGTACTAACACTGCTGATCTGGATTTTGACTCGGTACAGCGTGGTAACCCAGAGATGGAACGTCGGGCGCAGGAAGTGATCAACGCATGCTGGGCGATGCAGGACCATAACCCGATTTTATCGATTCACGATGTCGGTGCTGGTGGTTTGTCGAATGCATTCCCAGAAATTACCAATGATGCCAAACGGGGTGCCATTTTTGATTTGCGGACCGTGCCGCTAGAAGAGAGTGGCATGGCTCCAAAAGAAATCTGGAGCAATGAATCGCAAGAGCGTTATGTGCTGGCAATTGCACCAGATAGCTTGGCGCAGTTCAATGCATTGTGTGAGCGCGAGCGTTGTCCGTTTGCAGTGGTGGGTACAGCTACCGAAGAGCGTCAACTCAAAGTTATCGACCCCGAACATAATACGAACCCGGTCGATATGCCAATGGATGTATTGTTGGGTAAGCCACCGAAGATGCATCGCGAGGTCACGCATAGCAAGCAAACGCTGCCAGCAATCGATTTAACCGGCATTGATTTGCTGGAAGCATCGATTCGGGTGCTGCGCTTGCCAACGGTAGCCGACAAATCCTTTTTGATCACGATCGGTGATCGTACTGTGGGTGGTATGTCGGTACGTGACCAGATGGTCGGTCCGTGGCAGGTGCCGGTTGCCGATTGTGCCGTTACCGCCATGAGCTTTGAAGGTTATTTGGGCGAAGCAATGGCGATGGGCGAACGTACGCCATTGGCGGTGATTGATGCTGCTGCTTCTGGACGCATGGCGATAGGTGAGGCGCTCACCAATATCGCGGCGGCACCCATTAGCGAGATCGGTAACATTAAGTTGTCAGCAAATTGGATGGCAGCTTGCGGCCAACCAGGCCAAGACGCCGCATTGTTCGACACTGTAAAAGCAGTGGGATTAGAGTTGTGTCCTGCTTTAGGTATCAGCATTCCAGTCGGTAAAGATTCCCTGTCCATGCGCACGACCTGGAACGAAGAAGGTGAAAACAAGGCAGTCATTTCACCGGTATCAGCAATTGTGTCGGCTTTCTCTCCGGTTTATGACATACGTAAGGTACTAACGCCGCAACTACGCACTGATCTGAGTGATACGACCTTGATCGCGATCGATTTGGGGCGTGGCAAGAATCGACTTGGCGCATCATCGCTGGCACAAGTCATGCAGCAAATCGGTAATCAGGTACCAGATGTTGACAGTGCACAGGATTTGAAAGCGTTCTTTAGCGCGATTCAACAACTGAACACCGAACAAAAACTCTTGGCTTATCACGATCGCTCGGATGGCGGATTGTTCGTCACTTTGTGCGAGATGGCGTTTGCTGGCCGCGTCGGTGTTTCCGTCAATTTGGATATTTTGACCCTAGAAGGCGAGCATGCAGCTGACTGGGGCGATTCGAAAAATTGGGCTGATCAAGTATCAGCTCGTCGTAATGATCAAACTTTACGCGCATTGTTTAGTGAGGAGCTGGGTGCAGTGATTCAGGTACGCACTAGCGAGCAATCTGAAGTAATGAATGTTTTACGTGCTCATGAGTTAGGCGGCTGCAGTCATATTATTGGCAAGCTCAATGATCATGATGCGATTGAATTTACGCTTGATGCCAAGATCATTTATAGCCAAGCGCGCATTGATCTGCATCGCTTTTGGAGTGAAACCAGTTGGCGTATTGCGCGTTTGCGCGATAACCCGGATTGTGCCGATGCAGAATACGATCGTATAACCGACAAACTTGATCCCGGTATCACGCCGAAACTGACGTTTGACCCACAGCAAGATATTGCTGCGCCTTTCATTGCCCTCGGTAGCCGTCCACGCGTCGCGATTTTGCGTGAGCAGGGTGTGAATTCACAAGTAGAAACAGCATACGTGATGCATAAATCCGGTTTTGAAGCAGTGGATGTGCATATGAGTGATTTGATCACTGGACGTGCAAACCTGGCCGACTTTAAGGGCATGATCGCGGTCGGTGGTTTCTCTTATGGTGACGTATTAGGCGCAGGCGAAGGTTGGGCTAAAACGATATTGTTTAACGTGCAAATGGCCGAGCAATTTGCTGGATTCTTTGACCGCAAGGATACGTTTGCGTTAGGTATTTGTAACGGTTGCCAGATGATGAGCAATCTCAAGTCGATTATTCCAGGTGCGCAGGCATGGCCAAAGTTCACCCGTAACAAAGCCGAGCAATTCCAGGCACGTTTCTCGATGGTTGAAGTGAGTGATTCGCCATCGATATTTTTTGATGGTATGCATGGTACCCAGACACCAATCGCGATTGCGCATGGCGAAGGTTATGCAGACTTCTCGTTGACCGGCGACATTGATAAAGCGCTGGTTGCGATGCGCTTTGTTGATAATAAAGGCGCTGCCACCGAGCAGTATCCATACAATCCAAATGGCTCACCGCACGGTATTACCTCGGTCACCACAGCTGATGGGCGCTTTACGGTGATGATGCCGCATGCCGAACGAGTATTCCGTACCGTGCAGCAATCGTGGCATCCGGTTGCGTGGGGCGAGGATTCACCATGGATGCGAATGTTCCGGAATGCGCGTAAATGGGTGGGTTGAGTGTGAAGATTGATTAACGGTCCTTGATCAGTAGATGAGTGCCTCCGACGAATTCACGCTGACACAAAAGTTGCGGGAGGTTTTCGTCAGGCCTTCGTGACATTTGGGTTAAATCCGTTGTCATCTATGTAAACAAAAAAGGCGCTCCTAGGAGCGCCTTTTTTACAGCTATAAACTTCTTTCTGCCAGATTCAATTACTTGATCTTTGCATTCTCACGTAACTTAGCTTGATAGGCTTGCAATTTCTTTTGTTGCAGCGATTCCTTGATCTGCGGTGTTATTTCAGCCAAGGTTGGAATTTTTGCAGCGCGTACATCGTCCAATCGAATCACGTGATAACCGAATTGGGACTTGACTGGCGTTTCCAGAAGTTGACCTTTTTTCAGTGACATCATTGCGTCAGAGAACGGCTTGACGAAGGATGCAGGAACTGCCCATCCGAGGTCGCCACCGCTACCGGCAGTACCAGGATCTTTCGATTGCTTGGCCAAGTCTTCAAATTTAGCGCCGCCTTTGAGCTTGCTAATAATGTCTTTTGCTTCTTCTTCGGTGTCCACCAAAATGTGACGTGCGTGATATTCCTTATCGCTGGCTTGAGCATGGAATTTATCGTATTCGGCCTTGATTTCAGCATCAGTGACCGGATTCTTTTTGACTTGTTCGCTCACCAACGCGCGGATCAAGATCGACTGTTTAGCCAGTTCCATCTGGTTTTTAACGTCAGCATTTTTTTCGAGTCCAAGCTTCTCTGCTTCTTGCACCAGAATTTCACGATTCACTAATTCGTCTTTGACCATCTCGCGTAGCTTAGGCGTATCTTGTTGCCCTTGCGAGACCATTTGCTTGACCAGCAAATCGGCGCGCGATGACGGAATCGGTTTGCCGTTGACGACCGCAAGATTTTGCGCCATAGCTGGCAATGATGCGGATACGAGTACAGCGACCAGCAAATGAGCAGGTTTAAAGATCATATAGTTTCCTAAAGGAATAATTGTATTGAAATACGGCTACGCTTAAGTTCTACGATTAAGTTCTGTCACTAATAATTGGCAATAGTTTTGCAATCAAATTAAAGCAAAAATCAAAGCTCGGATGGTGCTAATGCAGTAATGGCCAATGCATGTATTTCCTTATGCATCATGTCATCTAGGCAATCATACACCAGCCTGTGACGGTTGATACGACTCTGCTTTTCAAAATCTGCAGAAACAATCCGAAGGCGAAAATGTCCACCGCCGGAGGCCGCGCCAGCATGACCGGCATGCAGTGCGGACTCATCTTCCAATTGACACTCCAATGGGGAAAAGGTTGCGTTCAACCGCGTTTTGATGGTTTCCATACGTGTGCTCAAAATGCTTCCTTCACTGCGGCTCTTTCATGTATTTCGACAACATCAAACTTTGCGCGATGATAAAGGCAAACATCAAGCCCATACCGCCGAACAATTTAAAGTTGACCCAGCTAGCGGTTGAAAAGTTAAAAGCGACATATAGATTGAGCAATCCCATGGTGATGAAGAATGCTACCCATGACAGATTGACGCGATGCCATATCGGCTCTGGTAATGTCATCTGCTTTTCCATCATGCTGCGGATCAAATTTTTGTTCCAAAACATTTTGCTGAACAGTAAGACAGCTGCAAAACACCAATACAAAACGGTCGGTTTCCACTTGATAAAGCTTTCGTTGTGGAAGTAAATTGTCGCGCCACCAAATACGGTAATAATCGCGAACGACATCCACAGCGTACCTTCCACTTTTTTCTTGCGCGCTAGCAGATAGCCGATTTGCACGATTGTCGCGATGATGGCGATGGCGGTTGCCAATAAAATAGGCGCTTGCGTGAGCGTGACTTGGCCACCAGAAATAAAGGAGGATAAATAGTTCTGTCCTATATCTTGCGCAGTTGCGGCATTGCTTTCACCCCATTTGAATACGGCAAAAAATAGAATGACTGGGAAAAGATCAAACAAAAATTTCATTATTTCCTCGTATTATCTAGATCGTCTTGCGCGTCGAATCGTAAGGAAGCAGAGTTGATGCAATAGCGCAAACCCGTTGGTGCGGGTCCATCCGGAAAGACGTGCCCCAAGTGGGCATCGCACACATTACAAATCACCTCAGTACGTATCATTCCGTGCGTATCGTCGACTTTTTCCAAGACATTATCCGGATTCAGTGGCGCAAAATAGCTAGGCCAGCCGCAACCAGCATCAAACTTGGTATCAGATGCAAACAATGGCGTATTGCAGCATACGCAGGTGTAAATGCCCGCTTGATGGTGATCCCAGTAACGCCCGCTAAATGGTGCTTCAGTCGCGGCATGTCGTGTTACGTCGTATTGTTCGGCGTCCAGCATGGCGCGCCATTCATTATCGGATTTGATTACTTTATTGGTCATGATGAGCAACTCACTTCTAGGTCGTTGGCCCAGTCGGGCGGGAGCGCGGCATAGGCGTCATTTTCGGGTTGTTCTTCAAACGGTTTTTCCAGTATGCGGAGTAATTTTGTAATTTCAGAAAAGTCTTTGGTCTGCGCCTTCTCAATCGCAATTTGCGCCAGATAGTTACGCAGCACGTATTTGGGGTTGACCGCATGCATTGCAAGGCGGCGCTCACCGTCAATGCTGTTTTCCATTTGCAAACGGCTGCGATATTGTACTGCCCATCGATCAAATGCGACGCGATCGATAAATAGGTCACGTAACGGCTCATCAGCCTCGATGTTGTCACGTTGCAGCTCACCAAGTCGTCTGAAGAATTGGGTAAAGTCGACATGACTCGTTTGCATGATCTCGAACATGTCATCAAATAATTTGCTGTCGTCTGGCTCTGCGGTTTGCAAGCCGAGTTTAGCGTGCATCAATTGTTGAAATTTTTCGAAATACGCAGGTTTATAGATTGCTAATGCAGCTTGCGTCTCTTCGACGCTACCGATTAAAGGGGAGAGCGCCTGGCCCAGCGCAAAACAATTCCATTCGCCAACGCGAGGTTGGCGCGCGTAAGCATAGCGGCCTTGTTGATCGGTATGGTTGCAGATGTGGAGCGGATCAAATGCTTCCATAAAACCGAACGGGCCGTAGTCCAGCGTCAATCCGAGTATCGACATATTGTCAGTATTCATCACGCCATGCATAAAGCCGACTGCCTGCCAATGCGCAATCATTTCTGCGGTGCGCAAGGTAACTTCAGTCAATAATGCCTTGTAGGGGTTGTCATGCTCCTGGAGAGCAGGATAAAAATTAGCAATCACATAATCGGCCAAAGTTTTTAATTCGGCGACATTCTTTTGGTAATACCAGTGTTCGAATGAACCAAAGCGCACAAAACTTTGTGCCATACGTGTCGTGACGGCTGCCGTTTCAGGTTGCTCACGCATTACTAACTGATCGGAGCCGGTGACACACAGTGCACGTGTGGTCGGGATGCCGAGCGCCGCCATCGCTTCTGAACACAGAAATTCACGTACTGACGAGCGCAGCACAGCGCGACCATCGCCCATGCGCGAGTAAGGCGTTAGGCCAGCACCTTTTAATTGTAGTTCTATGCGGCCAGATGGTTTGATAGAAGGGGCGGCGACATCGCCCAGCAAAATCGCGCGACCATCACCGAGTTGACCTGCCCACACACCGAATTGGTGACCCGAATATACGGCCGCTAAGGTCTTTGTATCAGCAGGCAACTGGTTGCCAGTTAACAGTGCCACTGCGGCTTCAGTTTGTAGATCATTGACGTCTACACCGATCAATGTCGCACTAGCCTCACTTGCGCAGATTAAATAGGGCTCAGGTAACGGCGTTGTTTGCAGAGCTGTGTAATGCATTGCGGGTAGAGACGCGAACGAGTTGGCGTACGACAGATTGGCAATGCGCAAAGTTTGTGAATCGAATGGTTTCGGCATGCATATCCTTGATAAATGTGCTGGCCAAGCATGTATGTTTTACACGAAATGCTGACCAAAACGACATTCTGACAGAGATAGTGATGGGACGTCGCTGACTGTTAGAGCGCAGCGATAATCTATGTCGCTGACACACAATAAAAGACCCGATGTTCAAATATGCCAAAGATACAGCGGTAGACAGGATATGGCTGCGCGCCTTGCCTACGCAAATTTTCTATATTGGTAACGAGAGGATAATTTCTCGACAAAGTTAAAACTTTTGCTTGGCAAGGATTTTTTGAATGTGGTCTTTCGCCGGCTGATCAAGCTCACAAAAATGGAAGCCAAGACGGAATCCATCTTGTCCAGCTAGTACGCAGTATGCTACCTGCGCGCGCAAGCGCAGAATAATTGGTTCCTGCGTATAGGATGCATTGAATTCTACCGTGCAGATCGCACCCGAATTGATGGAGATATCTGTAAGCAGGCAAATGCCTCCGGAAGAGATATCAATGGTTTTGGCCGTCACGATTTTATCGGCATTGAGACGCAAAAGTGCAGAGCGACGAAATAGTATCCGGGGTGTTTTGCGAAGATCTTTCGGTGAAATAAGTAGTGCGTGCGAAGTCATGCTGAAAAGGTTGCGTGTATTTTTTTCTTTGTTTCTATTGCTTATTATTTCTTGCGACAGAAATTTTTTAGCAAAAAGAGGCTAGCAGTGCTGCATCATTTTACTTGCCGAATGCAGAATATGTTTATTAGAGAGCGCTTCTTTTTTGTAATGTTGTAAAACATCACAAGACTATCGCAATACACATCTGCGTATACTCAAAGTGATGGATACGTTTACAAGAAGTAACCAAAGCGGCGCGCCCACCACTCACGCAAATGATCCGTTATGGGACGCCGTCTCCATACCTCGGCGGTGACTTCATCAGAATTTCTAAGATCTTCGCTAAATGCATCTTCCATCACTTTGCCAAAGTCTTGATCAATTGCAATCAGATTGACTTCTCTATTGTGCAAAAAACTTCGCATATCGAGATTGGTCGATCCGACAGTGGACCAGTAACTATCAATGACTGCGGTTTTGGCATGCAGTACCGAGGCTTTCAATTCAAAAATTCGAACGCCGCCTTCTAACAGCGGGGCGTAAAAAGAACGGCTTGCATACATTACTAGATTGGTGTCAGACATACTCGGAAAAATCAGTTTGACATCAACTCCACGCTTGGCGGCATCGGTGAGCGCTTCTATCAATTGCACATCTGGCACGAAATAGGCATTGGTAATATGGATAGATATCTTTGCTTCTTGCATTGCCAGCACATAAGCTTTGTACGTTGCATAACCTGAGCCAGGGGCACTCGCAATCACTCGCACAACCTTGTTACCTTCTGGTTTCAGCTTAGGAAAATACATACGTAACGTGAGCTCGGTTGACTTCTGGCTTATCCATGTTTCTAGAAACAACCATTGAAATGAGGCAACCGCTGGACCCTCAACTTGAATCTGCGTATCGCGCCAGCCTAAATTTGATTTGTTGCGCGAACCAGATTGGAATAAAGATCCAGAGGTGTAATCGTCACTGATGTTGATGCCGCCTGTGAAAGCAATTTTTCCATCAACGATCAGGATCTTGCGATGATCGCGATTATTCAGTCGCCATGCAGTGCCGACTCGTTTGAGAGGATTGACTGGATTAAATTCGATTAAGCTAATACCTGCATCGCGCAGGCGTTGAAAAAATTGTGCTGGCGTACTGAGCGAACCTACGCTGTCATAAATGATATTGACCTGAACGCCACTTTTTTGTTTTTCAATCAGTACGTTGGCAAATTCATCACCTAGTTCGCCCTGATCGAAAATATAGGTTTCAAGATTGATATGGTCTTTGGCATTTTTGATCGCCGCAATCATTGCCGACATCGCTTTAGGGCCGTCGTTGAGCAAGGTCAACTTATTGCCAGCGATAAGGGGACTATTGGTTGCCGCCTCTTCCAGTGCGGCCAGTTCTGGCACATCTACTTTTGTGGACCGTAGGCGTTGGGACAGCAATGATTCTGCATTTCTTTTTGATAACTCGCCATCCGCCGTTTTTACTGTCGCAGTGGTAGGGGCCTCCGCGGTAAGTGAATGATTCAGATAGCGTACGTCCGGTAACGAAGCGCAGGCTGCTAAGGATAGGCTCAAAATCGGTAACAGCAGCCGTTGGCAAACGCGACGAAGTGATAACTGTCTCTGTGCTCCGACAGGCGAAATGGATGATGTTTGCATAGGTTTTGTGTTTGAGGTCGCTGACAGATGACCATGATGAACGGCAAGTTTATGCTCGGATGTGCGTTAGCGTACATGCTTGTTGATTTGCAAGTGTTTGCTGTGGATTTGATACAAACTGGCAGCGTATTTGAGCGAGATTGATATCGGTAGGGAGAGGTAAAAAGAGCATGCTGATGACAATGATACAAAACAGAACACTAAAGAATTTTGCAAATATGCCGATACAAAACGAGAAGGGTGTCAATTCAGATACCGTAATTAATACAAACAATCTAAACAGTATCGAGTTAATAGCGGCGGAAAAGCGAGGTTAAGATGGATGTCAGCGTCATAGCGAATCTAGCGACCAGCATGGCACAAAACCGCAACGACGATGCGGTATCGCTTGCGGTGTTAAAGAAATCAATGGATATACAAACTGTGATAGCAAGTCAAATGATTGCTTCACTCACGCCCGCACCGGTAGCCGGGGGCAATTTGCCTGCGCATCTAGGGCAAAATATCAACACGGTTGCCTGATTGTTAGCGGGCGATGACCACACCTCGAGATCCACCAACATTGATAGAAAATCCAGAGTCCATACATACATTTTGGTTCGGTGAGAACAAGGATGATAGCGTCGTTGCGCAACAAAAAAGTCGCTTATGGTGGGCTAAAGATAGTCAAACCGATCTTACCGTAGCGAAGCGCTTTTCATTTAGCACGCAAGCGGCCGCGTTAGGCCAACTTGATAGTTGGAGCCTAACGGCACAAGGTCACTTAGCGCTGATTCTTTTGCTAGATCAATTCCCACGCAATATGTATCGAGGTTTGCCTAAGTCATTTTCTTTTGATGCTCATGCTTTAAACTGGAGTTTACGGGGGCTGGCTGAAGGCATCGATCAGCAACTAAGACCCATAGAGCGCGTCTTTTTTTATCTTCCGCTGGAACATGCTGAATCGCTGGCTCACCAAGAGCACGCAGTAGGTTTGTTTGAAAAACTACTCGCCGATGTGCCGACACAACACATAGAAACCTTTGTTGGGTTCGTGCAATTTGCAAAGCGACATCGTGACGTAATTGCCCGCTTTGGACGATTCCCTCATCGCAATGCAATTCTTGAACGTGCTTGTACCGATGCAGAACGTGTCTTTTTAAAAACGCCAGGTTCTTCGTTCTAATATTCTATTGATCGTCACAGCGCACCGGTATCTGTACGCAATCCTTGCGTGCAATTGATGCGTTTAACTCCTCATTCTGCACTCTTGATACTCGACTCGTCTGGATTTTATCTGATGGCGCTGAGCGGATTTGGTTTGCTGCTTGGCAGACAAATCGGATTCCAGATACGATTAAAGTCGCTATCGACATCGCATAAGACTAAGGACGCACAATGATCACCCTATACACGTGGACTACGCCTAACGGCCGAAAACCAGCCATCATGCTGGAAGAAATTGAGATGCCGTACCAAGTCAACGCTATCAATCTTGGGAAGAACGAACAATTTGGCGGTTGCATTGGCAAGGGTAAAACAGGCGCGTGCAGAAGCCGGCATCATTGATGCTGATCGTGGTGTGCTGCTCGGTGCCGGGTTCGGTCCCACGCGTACTGGTGACAGCCAAAACATTTCGACGCAATACCGTGCGCCATTGACGTTCTCGTATGAAGTTGATTTGTTCGGGCGTTTGTCCGATGCGAGCAAGGCGGCTCAGCTGGATGCGCAAGGGCAGGAGGCAGCTTACCGTTCTGTCTTGCTGGCGTTACAGTCCGATGTGGCGCAGCAGTACTTCACGATTCGTGCGCTGGATTCTGAAATTGATGTGCTGCAAAAGACAGTCGGCTTGCGAAATGAGGCACTATCGCTGGCACAGCATCGCTACGATGCCGGTGACACCAGCGAGTTGGATGTTGCCCAGGCAAAAACCGAATGGGCAATCACTAGCGCGGAGTTGGAAGGCGTACGGCGCGAGCGCGCGCAACGCGATCATGCATTGGCGAGCTTGCTTGGTAAGATGCCGGCCGAGTTTACGCTGGCCGTGGCACCGCTGGCGGCGCGGGTCGTCAACGTGCCACCGGGTCTGCCATCGGATCTGCTGGAGCGCCGTCCAGATATCGCTCAGGCGCAGCGGCAACTAGCGGCGGGTAGCGCACGCATCGGTGCGGCCAAGGCAGCATTTTTCCCTTCGTTGACATTGACTGGTGCAGCGGGTTACGAATCGAACGAGCTGCGTGACCTGTTCAAATGGTCGAGTCGCAGTTGGATATTGGGGCCGGTACTCGGTACGATTTTAAGTGTGCCGATTCTGGATGGTGGTCGCAACAAGGCTAATCTGGCGCGCAGCAACGCCAACTACGATGCGTTGGTTGCCAACTATCGCCAACAGGTATTGATCGGCTTTCGCGATGTCGAAGACAACCTGAGTGCCTTGCGGACGTTAGATAGGCAGATGGCGTTTGAGAATCAAGCGATCAGCTCGGCACAACTGGCGGCGCGCTTGGCCAACTCTCGCTATCGCAATGGGTCGGCCAGCTATATCGAAGTGATCGATGCAGAGCGTTCAAGATTAACGTCCGAACGTTCGCGCGTGCGCAGTGCAGGCCAGCGCGCGGTGGCATCGGTGGCGTTGATTCGCGCGCTGGGCGGAGGCTGGCAGCCCTTGCATTCTGATGTGGTTCCATTGGCGGACAAGATAGCAACACCGTCTTGATTCTGGACGATTGAAAAACCGGCAAGAGAAAACTCTCTGCCGGTTTTTTTTATTAGTAGCGCATCGTGCAATGCTGTCCTGACGAGATGCGAGTTATTGTTGCGCCTGTTTGAACCTTCATCGCAGCGCAAGTATGCAAACGCGCTGCATCATAAACAAGAAGGCCAACGATACGTACTGGATGCAAGTGTCAGGCGGAAAGCCGCTAAGCGAGAGTTAACGCCGTATCAAAGCGCGTTTTGGCGTGTTTTTCATATGCATTTTCCACCAGACGCCGACCAATGAATCGCCCCAAGCGACTGCTTTGCGCGGTAATGTCAGCAAATCGTCATCGACTGTCACTGGTGCACGCTCGCATGTTGTTGCCGTCATGTAGCCGGCTCTGGCAACTTCCTCAACAGTCTGCAGGTTGTGGCTGCCATGCGGATAGCAAAAGTGATTTACAGCGGTGCCAAGCGCATCTTCCAATATGGTTTTTGATTTGAGTGCTTCATCAAAAACCAGGTCGGCAGATTGTTCCGCCAACCGAATATGACTGAAGGAATGAGAGCCAATTTCGATATTGGCAGATTGTAGTTCGCGTAGGCGAGCAGCCGTCATTAATGGTGGTGCGGCGTGGCCATCGGCGATTAACCAATCTGCTGATTGTCCCAACATGCTGGCAATCGCATACACAGTGGCGGGAAAACCATGGCGCTGCAGGATCGGCAAGGCGTATTCGTAAAAATTCTCGTAGGCGTCATCAAAGGTAAGCGCAACAGCGCGCGACGGAATCACTTTTTTACCCTGCAAACATTGAGCGACCTCGTTCATGCTGAGCACCTGATAGCCGAACAATTTCAAGTACGCCATCTGCGTTGCAAAGCGGTGGTGATCACAATATGTTGCGCGATGTGTTTTCATGGCGGGAAAATCCCCCACTTGGTGATACATCAAAACTTGTATGCGATTCACATCATTCTCCCGCTGACAATGCACTGTTGTATACCGCAATCGTATTGTTCGTCATGCTTTGCAAGGTAAAAAGGCGCTCATAACGTTGCCGGCCATTGCGGCCCATCCGATGTCGCACCTCGGTGTGCTCCAGCAGAGTAGTGATCGCATCGGCGAGTGCTTGCGGCTTTTCGCTGGCAACCAGTAGACCAGTTTCTCCATCCGCAACCGCTTCGCTGATGCCACCGACATCGGTAGCGACAATAGGTAAACTAAAGGCAGCGGCTGCCAGCAAGGTTAGCGATAGTGCCTCCCTGCGCGAAGGTGCAAGCAAAATATCCGTACAGCCATAGATATTGTGCACATCGTCGCGATGCCCAATAAAACGTATGCGATCTGCAATATCTAAGTCCTGCGCTAACGCTTGCATTTCCTTTGCATAAGACGTTTCAAGTGAGCCTGCAAGTATTAACGTCCACGGCTTTTGTTTGATTGTCACGAGCGCGCGTAGCGCAATATCATGTCCTTTAGCAGGCATGAAGCGTGCAACCATTGTCAAAATCGGCCCTTCGTTGATATTCAGGTCAACCTTTAGGGCATCACGCTGTTCTCGCGGCAAGGTGGAATAGTCAGGTACGCCATGATGGACGGTGCCAATCTTTTCTGATGAATAACCACATTGCACAAGGAAGCGATTGACTGCATCTGAAACCGCGATGATGCGGTGTGCACGTCCAAACCATTTGCCCGCATTGGTGGAGTGTGCCGTTGCGATATTCACGACACCTGAAAATTTCGCTGCCAAACCACTGTAATACGCACCGCGTGTCAGATGACCATGCACGATGTCGGCTTTTTCACGCCGGATCAGGCGTATCAAACGTAACAACGATAGAAGATCGAAAAATCCGGTAAATGAAATCTGTGTGCAGCGAAATCCTGCCGTTAGCAATTGCTGTCCTAGCCAGCCATCTAATGGTCCAGCATAAACGCACTCAATGCCGCTTGAAGACAAGCCTTGCATTAATTGGAGTAAATGTCGCTCGGCGCCACCAGCACCATGGCTATGCAAAACAAAAATGATTTTCATAAAGAAGCGGCGACTTTGAAATCGATTGAGGTAATGAGTGGATCTGTAAAGCTTGGATAAAAATGACCAGCGACGTCATCGCATGGCAATCAGCATCTCGCGGATTATATCGTCTCCGGCTATCGTCGTTCCGAAATGATGGCGCTCGCGTACAGAAGGACTTTAGCCTAACTGCCATGTTTTTGGGATGGCTGACTAATGTGCTTTCACGCATTATGTGGCGATCCTGAAAGGGCAATGCGTCGTTGATGCAAATCGTTATCGAACAATTGCGCGTCCGCCATCGCGCCTATACTAAATTTTACTCATTGATGAGGATGCGCTATGCAATTTACATTTTTATACTCTGTAAAAAATGCACCGCGCATCAGATCTCATCGGAATGACACTTATATAGCATTAATATTTTTGACGATCGTCGCCGGACTATTTGCTTCGAAAGCGGGAGCACAACAGGTAAAGCCGTCGCCCGCGCCAGTAATGCTGGCGAATAGCTATCAGCATGGGGTCGATTTGACGGACTACTGGGTGAGCGAAAAATATGATGGTGTGCGCGGATACTGGGATGGCAAAAAATTATTGACGCGCGGTGGTGAAATTATCAAGGTACCTGCTTGGTTTGTTAAAGATTGGCCGGCCACTGCGATGGATGGCGAGCTGTGGGCTGGGCGTGGAAGTTTTCCTGTTGCCGTTTCTACGATACGAAAGCAAACCCCGGACGATGCAGCATGGCGACGCATACGTTTCATGGTATTTGATTTGCCAACGCGCGGCGGTACTTTTGATGAGCGCTTGTTGGCTTTAAACCTACTTGTAAAGCAAATCAACTTTCCGTGGGTGCAAGCAGTCAAACAAGTGAAAGTTGAGAGTCACCAGCTGTTGCTGGCGATGCTGCAAAAAACTGTTGCGCAAGGTGGGGAGGGGCTCATGCTGCATCGTGGCAGTTCGTTGTATCGCGCTGAACGTAACAATGACCTACTGAAGTTAAAGTTGTACGAGGATGCCGAAGCGGTAGTGGTTGCGTATTTTCCGGGGAAGGGGAAATATACGGGACGCCTCGGTGCGCTATTAGTTGAGACGTCGCAGGGTCTGCGGTTTAAGCTAGGGAGTGGCTTGAGTGATGCCGAGCGTGCTGCACCGCCACCAATCGGTAGCGTGATCACCTATCGTTATCGTGGCGTAAATCGCAGTGGTATTCCGCGTTTTGCTACTTTTCTGCGTGTACGTGAGGAGAAGTCTTGAAGCGCGACGATATAATCATGTCATATTACACGCGCATTTTATTTATCTAGTCTTGGAGGCATGATGTTTACTCGCTCATTTTCTAAAATAGTGTTAGCCCTTGCTTTGAGCACGGTATCGATTGCCTATGCTTTTTCGTTGGCTGATATTAGCAACAAGGACGCGACGGCAGGCGTGAGAACGGCCTTGGAAAAGGGAGCGGATGTCGCGGTCGAGAAACTTGGTGTTAAAAATGGCTTCTTAAATAATGACAAGGTGAAAATTGGCTTGCCTAATGCAGTTGAACAAGCAATGCCATTGTTACGCATGATGGGACAAGGTAAAAAACTGGATGAGTTGCAAGTGCAAATGAATCACGCAGCAGAGTCTGCTGTAGCACAAGCCAAACCACTACTGATGAGTGCCGTCAAGTCTATGTCTGTGACAGATGCAAAAAATATTTTGACCGGAGGTGAGACTTCTGTGACGGATTTTTTTCGCAGTAAAACTTCGGTATCTTTGAATAAACAGTTTTTGCCCACAGTGAAAAAAATTACGGACAAAAACAATCTTTCGTCTAAATACAATACGTTAATGGGTAAGGCTAACCAAAGCGGTCTAATTTCTGACAAGGAGTCTACGGTAGAAGGCTATGTTACAGAGCAAGCAATAAACGGGCTATACACGATCATCGCCGAAGAGGAAAAAGCGATTCGCGCCGATCCGCTTGGCACTGGCAGTGCGATCTTGAGTAAGGTGTTCGGCGGGATCAAGTAAGACACTTTCAAGCGAGCCACATTCAAACTTCCTATGCGATGCGTGCGGTAGGCGCATCGTTTTTATTGATGCCATTACCAACGTATGTTTGAGATCGCAGTCTGATGTTGCCAATCTCTCTTGGAGCTATAAGGCTGTTGTAACGACGGCGAGATTGCCTCTATCTTTTCAACTCCGGGCTCTTACGCACTTTCTTTTTGGAAATTTGCAGATTAAATTTTGCAATTATTTATTAATATCAATGATTTAAATATTTTATTTAATGTAGATTATTAAATTAAAAACGCAAAGTTATATCTTTATTTTCCTGTCATCCGTACAGGAAAATCTCTCTGGGGGAACCGCTGCGGTTCGTTACACTCCTATCAATAAGTCATTCATTCACCTATTTATTAACCCAAGTTTTACAGGAGGACTGTATGAAACAACAAACCGGAGCAGCAGCGTGGACCGGTAGCATTACGGAAGGTATCGGCAGTATTTCGGCGCAAAGCGGGGTGTTGCAGAATGCGCCTTACGGCTTTAAGGCGCGCTTTGAGAACGGGCCAGGTACCAACCCAGAAGAATTGATTGGTGCCGCTCATGCGGGCTGTTTTACGATGGCGCTATCGGTTGAGCTTGGCAAGGCCGGATTGACGGCGGATAGTCTGAAAACCATCGCGACGGTGACATTGGATAAATCAGCTGATGGTTTTTCCATCACGGCGATTCATCTCGATTTGCTGGGTATTGTACCGGGCGCAGATCAGGCGACATTTGCCAAAATTGCGAACGATGCAAAAGTGGGATGCCCTGTTTCTAAACTGTTTAAGGGTAATGCGGAAATTACATTGGATGCAACATTGGAATCCTAAGAATTCGCATCAATAAAAAACCCCGCCATGGCGGGGTTTTTTATTGCGAGGCACTAAGAGCAACAGCTGCCATTATTTGTAGCGTAGCTCTGCCATGACTTCTGTTGATCGACCGTCGATGAGCAACTGATGTAGGCGATTGGCATCGTTGGTGCGATTGACGCTGCCATGCGCGTTCAGTAAGACCATGATCACATTACGTCCGGCGGCATGAACACGCATAGCAATGCAGCGTCCAGCCTCGTTGGTGAAGCCCGTTTTTGATAACAAGATTGACCAGCCTTTGTCGCTAACCAGACGATTAGTGTTGTGGTAATGGGTCGCTCTACCATCGACATCAATCATGTCGTCAGAGGTGGACGTGATCTGACCAATTTCTGGATAGTTGGCGGCTGCCAACACTATTTTCGCCATATCACTTGCGGTAGAGGTGTTGTATGGGGATAAGCCGGTTGGTTCTTCGATATTGGTACGACGCAGAGTGAGTGCCATGCTCTTATTGCGTACGGCGGTTAAAAAATGGTGCATTCCGCCGGGATAGGTGCGTCCCAATGCGTGAGCAGCACGATTATCGGATGACATCAGTGCCAGCTCTAACAATACTGATCGAGCGAACGTTGATCCAACCGGTACACGGGAAGAGCTGAACTTAAGGGTGTCGACATCATCGTCTGTGATTGTAATCAAGGCATCCATATCTAGATGCGCATCTAAGATCACCATCGCCGTCATTAACTTCGTCAGAGAAGCAATCGGTACGATGTCGGTAGCATTTTTTTGATAAAGGATTTGTCCGGAATGTTCGTCAACCATGATCGCATGTTTGGACCCCAATGAAACAGCCGAGGCAGTTGAGGAGCAAACGAAAATAACAACGAGAAGCAGCGACTTGATCATGAAGATGCACCAGCAAAAGAGATTTTCCGATTGGCAATAGTAGCGCTCTTTAACAGGGAAAAACATAAATATGTTTATTTGAAAATATTATTTTGTTGTGTGCACGCATCGCTTGGCACTTTACTATCGCTTGCGGCAATTCTGCTGACAGCGACGCAAGGGTTGCGACCCGGTCAATCTGCGCGACGTCAGGTTCATTTTTCCTTGGGCGACTGTGCCGCAGAAATATAAGATTGTTGCTGAGTGATGAAGCCGTCGAAAGCGGTTAGCAGGGGGCGAAACTTTTCGCTATTCTTTTCCAACTGCATTAAGGCAAGACAACTCGCTTCAAAGCTCGATAGCTGCTCTGGTCGGTGTGCCTTACGTATTGTGTAATGTGAGATAGGGGGATTATGCAGCGCTAATCGTGGCAGTTGCTGCAGCAATGGATTGAGCGCCAACATCTTTCTGCTTTTGCGCCATGTTCCATCCAACACAATGAGCCGATAGCGTCGTTCTGCGTTTGATTCATTCGCGACTTCTTTGATTTCCTCTTTTCCTGCGCCATTTGTCAGCTGATTTATTTCTTTGTTTTGTACCGTTTCTAGGTTGTCTGACTGATGTGCACTCTGCGGATATAAAAGAATTGGATAAATTTCTACCGCGTTTTTATTGTCATTTATATCTGCGAAAGGCTGAAACAGCCAAGTCTGTAACGCAGCGTCGTCGAATCGTTCGCCGACGATCAGATGACTATTAGGTAAACATAAGTGCAAAAGTTGCGCCGTTCCTTTCGCATTGCCGACCTCTAAAGGATGCTGCAATAACAGTAACTCGACTGACGATGCAATTGGCGTCACCCATTTGCAAATACATGTGCTTTGTGGACGCAAGCACTGCGTGCATCGTAGACGTTGCTGGGAGGAAGTATTAGAGGCGGCGTCATGCATGGAACTACGATCATAGCGAAGAAAGTAGTCGAGCGTAATGAAGATGCTCGCTAAAATATTTTGATGTGAGCTTGATGTGTATTGATTTGGTTGATGCCTCCGCCTGTCGCTCTCGGGTTACCTTTGATGGGGCGACGACCTAAAAGTATCTGATTGTTCACATCGTCACTTTGACCGATGAATTCTCTGTGACGAATAGCAAACGATTATATAATAATGAGAATCATTGTTATTTGTATTGGCTATTCGTGAATTTGACAGAGTTAAAACCATTTATATCTGCCGTCATTGACGACGTCGACGGCGGCACGGAAGCAGACCCAATCGCTCGGCGTCTGCGTGATCTCGGCTTTGTTGCTGGTGAGCCAGTCCGTATCGTGGCGCGCGGTCCTATTAGTGCCGATCCTTTGCTGGTGCAAATAGGATTCACGCGTTTTGCGTTGCGCCGCTCTGAGGCGCAACGTGTTCAGATTCACCTTGCAAACTAAGCACAAAGTTCATGGCTACTTCTCTTATAGCGCTCGTCGGCAATCCTAATTGCGGCAAGACGGCTCTTTTTAATCAGCTGACCGGAAGCCGCCAGAAGGTGGCGAATTATGCTGGCGTGACGGTGGAACGAAAAGAAGGGCGGTTTACTGCGCCATCTGGTCGTTTGTTCAAGCTGCTTGATTTACCCGGTGCATATAGTCTCGAGGCAACCAGTCCAGACGAAGTTATTACGCGCGATGTTTGTCTCGGACGTATGCAGGGTGAAGCAGAGCCGGATTTAATCGTCTGTGTGGCGGATGCTACTAATCTGCGCTTGCATCTACGTTTCGTGTTGGAAGTGAAACGTTTGGGGCGCCCTATGGTACTGGCGCTGAACATGATGGATGCGGCGCGCAAACGCGGCATTCAAATCGATAGAGCCGAGTTGGAACGACAGCTTGGGATGGATGTGATCGAGACGGTGGCGATCCAGGCTAATGGTGCCAAAGCGCTGGTTGATCATTTGGATCGTACGGTGGGAACGCAGCTTGCTAAGCTGGATGAAGCTGATAAAGACCTTGATGTGCATGCACAAGTAAGGCAGATACTGGCTGCAGCGGTCACGATGCCGAGCGCAACTTCGGCGCTCGACGATCGCATGGATAAAATTTTCTTGCATCCAGTTTTCGGTCTCGCGATTCTGACAGCAATCATGTTTTTTATTTTTCAGGCGGTCTTTTCGTGGGCTGAGCCTTTGATGGACGGAATTACCGGCGGTGTAACGGCGCTTGGTACATTCATTACATCGGCCATGCCAGACGGTTTGCTGCGCAGCTTGATCGGAGATGGCATTTTTGCTGGCTTGGGGTCCGTGCTGGTGTTTTTGCCGCAAATTTTGATCTTGTTTTTGTTTATTCTGGTACTGGAAGAATCCGGATATTTGCCGCGTGCGGCGTTTTTGCTCGATCGCATCATGTTCAAGGTCGGCCTGACAGGTCGTTCGTTCATTCCCTTATTGTCGAGTTTCGCCTGTGCGATCCCCGGCATCATGGCGACGCGCAGTATTCAAGATCCGCGCGATCGATTGACTACGATCTTAGTTGCGCCGTTGATGACTTGTTCCGCACGTTTGCCGGTGTATACCTTGTTAATTGCCGCATTTATCCCGACAACCACAGTGTGGAATCTGTTTAACCTGCAAGGCATTGTTTTATTTGTCTTATATGTGGCCGGTATCGTCAGTGCATTTTGCGTCGCCGCTTTTATTAAATATATTCGTAAAGACAAGAGCGAGCATTCGCTGTTGATGGAATTGCCGTCGTATCGTTTGCCGGGCGTACGCAACGTTGCGATTGGGTTGTGGGAACGTACCTTGATTTTTCTGCGTCGCGTCACCACCATTATTTTGTCAGTGACGATTATTCTTTGGTTCTTATCAACCTTCCCAGGGCCGCCGCCAGGCGCAACCTTGCCGGCGATTGACTACAGTTTGGCGGGTCGCATCGGTCATGCGCTTGAGGTGGTGTTTGCACCGATTGGTTTTAATTGGCAGATTTGCGTGGCCCTGATACCAGGGATGGCTGCGCGTGAAGTGGCCGTGTCGGCATTGGGTACCGTATACGCAATGTCTGGCAGCGAGGACGCCATCGCCACTCAACTTGGTCAAGTGATTGCGACGCAATGGTCATTGGCGACCGCTTTGTCGTTGCTGGCGTGGTATGTTTTTGCGCCGCAATGCATGTCGACGCTGGCAGTGATTCGACGCGAGACTAACTCTTGGCGAACGGTGGCGATATCGGCGGGGTACTTGTTTGGTTTAGCTTATTTCGCGTCGTTCCTGACCTATCAAATTACGAGGCTCCTACAATGACCTTATTCGGTTTTGCTCTGTACGATGTATTGCAAGCATTGGTCATCGCAATTATTTTAGCGATGAGTGTACTGCACGTTACACGTAAACTGGCACCGAATTGGACATATGGACGTCAAACTGCGTTAGCGGAAATCTTAAGCTTACCTTCACGTTCGAATTTGTCTCGTCGTTTAGGGAAATTCATTCAGCCGACGACAACGTCAGGGGGTGGATGTGGCAGCGGATGCAATACCTGCGCGAGTTGTGAGTCCAATCCTGACAAAGGCTCGTCAAATGCTGCCGAAGATATGGCAGCAACCAAACCTTTAAAATTTACACGTCATATCTGAATTGTCAGCGCTCATCCCTTTGGCAGATCGCCTAGATTTGGTGGCACCAATGCCACGGCTCATAAATAAAGCCTAAAGCATTGCCACGAGGGTAGGAGAGTGTAAACCCGAAATTACGGGCATTTTCCTGCAGCCAGCGGAAGGCAGCGGTATCTTCAAATTCTTCCTCGGTGGCAGTGCAACCTGGCGTGTTGATGTCAATCGCGCGCCCAGTGTGATGCTCGCTATAACCGGGCGGGGCGCTTAAGGTAAGGATTTGCTCGATAGGCATGTTGCGATTGAGCTTGTTCTGGATGATGGCAATCTGTCGCTCTATCGTCCGAAAAGACGATACCACCTCTAAAATCACCTGCTCTTTTTGTGCGGCCTGTTTCATGCTATTCCACGCATGCGCAGCTTCGGGCGTCATCAGATGATCCTGACCATCTGTCCCGACATCTCCGGTGACTAGTTTTTCCGCTTCGAGGTAAAGCGGCAATCCTTTTTGGACAATTACCTCTAGAGAAATTCCCAAACGATCGAATTCTCGCTTGATTCTTTCCTGATATTGCTCGACTGGTATGTGCATATTTCAGTTCATGGAAAATGTTGATATCGTTTTTGAAATTAGTGGCCCGACGCAGTTTCTATCTTTTAGCTTACGATGATTTTACGATGACGACAATGCTCTGCAGTGAGAGTGGAAATACTAGAACTGCGTTATCATGCCGACACAGAAAAATGAGGAGTACAAACGTGAGTGTCAAGAAGTCAAATGATTCGATTTTTGCCATGTTGTTGCGTTCGCCGTGGTGGGCTAGTGCGGGTATTGCGACGTTCATTGCGGTGGTTGCATGGGCGGTGGCACCAGCCAAATATGGAATTTTTGCCAGTATGGCAAGTTTGCCATTTTGGGTTGTAGCTGCCATGGCGGGCTTTAGACAAATGCGCTTGCCGAGTGACGGGCATATACAAGGGAAAATGCAGGCGATTCGCGCACTGTCGTGGAAAGATTTTTCCGAGGGCATTGAGCAAGCATTGCGCAAGGACGGTTTTGTTGTGTCCCGTTTAGATGGTGATGCAGGAGCAGACTATTTGCTGAGTGGTACCGTGCACACCGGTGTTGTCGCGTGCAAACGATGGAAGGCCGCAACCGTAGGAATTGAACCGTTGCGTGAGCTTGTCAAAGCCATGGAAAAACATGAGGCGAATGAATGTATTTATGTTACTGGCGGCACATTTACGCAGGTGGCGCTAGAGTTTGCCGTAGAAAATAAGATTCGCTTGTTACATGGTCCTGTGCTGGTTGCCTTTTTGCGCCATATGAAATTGAGAGCGCCGACCGCAGGTACAAATAAATAAGGTGATTGTCATGCCTGTTGGATTGAGAGTCAGATTACGCATTTTTGTCACTAGTCTCGTGACCGGTTTAGTGATTGCGGTATGTAGTCCGGCACAAGCCAAACCCACTTATCCGAGTTCTGGTACCTGTGATGGCTTACCACGCATTGATGTCACGACGCCTGCCGGCTTCTGTGTCGGCTTGGTTGCACAAGACCTGACCTATCCACGCGGCGTATTGCCGTTGAAAAATGGTGATCTTCTAGTCGCCGATCTGGGTGGTTGGGTCGAAAATCGTGGCACCGTGTGGTTGTTGAAAAAGACGACATCAGGCTATCAAAAACATAAATTACTTGAAAAATTGGATAGGCCTAACGCTATTGTGCGTGGTCCGGATGGTTTGATTTATGTTGGTTTAGTTGGTCGCATCATGCGTTTTGATTTACGCGATCCAAAGGCGACATTGACCGACGTTGTCGGTGGTAATTCGCAGGTATCTGCGCTACCTGGAACTGGACGACATCCATTGACGGCGATGATTTTTGATCGGCATGGCGATTTGTATGTCAATGTCGGCTCCAGTACTGATCATTGCGAGCAAGAAAATAATCAGGCGCCGAATCCAAGCCAAGTATGTCCAGAGACGCAGGGTGACAATCCCCGTGGTGTGATACGCAAATATACGATGCAGTGGCCGACCGGGACAGTCAAAAATTGGGTCAATTATGCGTTTGGCCTACGCAACTCGATGGCGCTGGCATTTCAACCGAACTCGGATATTTTGTGGCAAGCTGAAAATTCACGTGATGCGATTCATCGCGCAATGCCAGGGCTGGCAAACGACAATGATCTACCGCACGATGAATTAAACCGAGTCGTGCAAGGTGCGCATTACGGTTGGCCCACCTGTTTTGATAATAATCTCAGTAGCCCGGAATATCCACAAGCCGACTGCTCACGTTTTAAGGCACCAGTGCGCTTGTTGCCAGCACATGCTGCACCACTCGGTATGGTGTTTTACGAAGGACTACAATTTCCCGCAGCATTTCGACAAAGTTTAATCATTGCCTATCATGGCTATCGATCGCATGGCCATCGCATTGTGGCACTGATGGCCGATGACACGGGTGCGCCGCTCGGTAAAAAAATTGATTTGGTGAGTGGTTGGGGCGCACGCAAGAATCAAGCTATGGGTGCACCCGTTGATATCAAGATGGGCACTGATGGAGCACTTTATTTGGCGGAAGACCGAAATGGTACGATATTGACAGTCCGATATGTTGGCACCGTCGTGACCATCGCGAGCGCTGCTAAGCGCCCATAAAAATCCGTTTTATGTATTTCTGGCCCTTGGCATTTCCTCTCTTGATTTTCCTTCCGCACCGTCCAAGTAAAGTCACCAGCTCATGCGCTATCGGACATGTTGATTCATCTTGACTGCGTGCAGGTCGTTCGTTCGAGATCAAAAAATTAGATCACATTATGATATAATTATCAGCTGATTTAATAATTAACTCTCTATCATGTCGACACTATCGCCGCTAGAGAAAGCGGATTTTGAGGCGCTTTCTGAATTTCGCTATCAGTTACGTCGCTTCTTAAAGTTCAGCGAAGATGCAGCGCAAGCAGAGGGTTTAACGCCTTTGCATTATCTAGTGCTGCTTCATATCAAAGGTTTTCCAAATAAGGATTGGCTCACTATAGGCCAATTGGCTGAGCGCTTGCAAATACAACATCATGGTGCGGTCGCATTGGTATCAAGATGCGAAAAAGCTGGTTTGGTGAAGCGTTCACCCAGTACAGAAGATCGGCGACAAGTTTGCGTCAAGTTGACAGCGATCGGAGACAAGCAACTGAATCATCTGGCAGAACTGCATCGCAATGAACTGCGCTCATTGAGTGCGGTATTTAGGGTGGGGCGCATTTCAGCCTTTAATGACGCTGGTGATGCGGATGGTGAGAATAATAATCTCCCCCGGGTTGATGGCAGAAAATCGCTTTAATCACTCTCTTAATATAAAAATTTAAATCATTAAATTTATCCGCACATTATCTTATGGCTGCTCATTTACGTGATTTTAACTTTGACCCACGCGTGCTGTTTTTATGTTTGATCGCAAGCGTGATTGGCGTCATTTGCACCGGTGCTGCATTCGCATTACTCAACTTAATACATTTTTTTACTAATCTATTTTTCTTTCAAACTTTTTCCTTTGTTGAGCGTTCACCTGCGGAGCATACGCTGGGTTTATGGGTGATCGCCGTCCCTGTCATAGGTGGTTTAATCGCCGGCCTGATATCTCGCTATGGCAGTGAAAAAGTGCGTGGTCACGGTATACCAGAAGCGATTGAAACGATCCTGTTTGGTAAAAGCAAAATGTCGGCAAAAATTGCGGTCCTTAAACCTTTAACCTCCGGCGTTGTGATCGGTAGTGGCGGTCCGTTCGGTGCTGAGGGTCCGATCATCATGACGGGCGGCGCAATTGGTTCTTTGATTGCGCAGCACTTTTCTCTTAGTGCGGGTGAGCGTAAGACTCTGTTGGTGGCGGGCGCGACAGCAGGCATGACTGCAGTATTCGGCACCCCGATTGCCGCGGTCTTGCTGGCTGTTGAACTGTTGCTGTTTGAATGGCGTCCGCGTAGTTTGCTACCTGTGCTTCTCGCTTGTGCGATTGCGGCATTTACCCGTCCCTTACTGATCGGAAGTGGCCCCTTATTCCCGTTACACACAGAAGAAGTTGGATTAACCGCATTCTTCATCTGCATATTGGCTGGCCTGTTGAGTGGTGCGTTGGCTTCGCTGATGTCAATCGGACTGTACAAAGTAGAGGATTGGTATCACAAGTTGCCGCTGCACTGGATGTGGTGGCCGGCAATCGGTGGTGTGGTGGTCGGTATTGGTGGTTACTTTCAGCCACGCGCACTCGGCGTTGGTTACGATGTAATTGCCGATCTATTGCACAATCATCTGGGACTTGCGGTCGTGCTATCACTGCTTTTAGTCAAAGCGGGGATTTGGATTATTGCGCTTGGTTCTGGTACTTCTGGTGGAGTACTTGCTCCATTATTGATGCTCGGGGCCGGCTTAGGTGTAGTGATTGCACAATTGATTCCAGGTAGTGATCCGCAATTGTGGCCAATTGTTTGTATGGCGGCAGTTTTGGCAGGTGTGCTGGGCGCGCCGCTAACAGCCGCCATCTTTGCACTGGGTTTGACCGGCGACTTCAATGCCATGCTGCCGCTGTTGCTGGCCACCGGCGTCTCCTATGGCTTTACCGTATTTGCCATGCGACGTTCTATCATGACCGAAAAAATCGCGCGCCGCGGCTTGCACATTTATCGTGAATACAGCGTTGATCCTCTGGAGCGCGTATTTGCACACGATGTGATGTCAAAGAATCTATTAACAATAGAAGCGGGCACCACGCTAGCAGAAGTGACACAACACTATTTTTGCGCAATACAAAAACATCGGAGTTTTCCTGTCGTAGATAAAGAAGGTCAGGTACTTGGTATTCTTGATCGCAAGATGCTAGAAGACGGCAAGCTTGCGTTGAGCGAGGCGACTGATGTTGCCAAGCTATTTGAAAATATTGATTTTCATTACGCACTGGCTACCGAGAACTGTCAGGTCATTGGTCGTCGTATGGCGATGCATCATTTAGAGCGTCTGCCGGTTATTGCTGAGCCGAATTCGATGAAATTATTGGGTCTTATTAGTCGCAGCGATCTGATAAAACCATCGCATGGTGCGTTTCATGAAGAGCATGTGCGCGAACGCTTGCTTGATGTGCGCGAACGCTTGCTTGATGCGCGCTTACGTAAACGTTCTTAAGACTAAGCGGTCATAACACTAGCGTTCGTAACCTTCGCTGTGAAATGAAGTTTGATGACCATATTGCAGATGTGCAATCACTTAGTACGCAAACTGTGTGAAACGAGCATAAAAAAGACCGCGACACTTTGATGAAATATCGCGGTCTGTTTATTTGTGAGTGGAGGTTCGTTCGGTTAGGTTATTTGCTTTTAGCTGCCGTTTCGAGTTCTGTCATGCGTACGCGTTGGGCTCTCTCGGCGTTATAGCGCTCAGTACAATCGCGTGCGATCGCCATCGCCCCCAAAATTTTATCGTCAGCATCACGCACCATGCCAAAGCTCATATCGACATACATGGCGCTACCATCCTTGTGCACCGCGCGCGTAGTGAGCACCTTGTTGACGTATTTCATCTCGCCACTGCTCATTGCATGATGGAAGCCGTTGTTATGTGCTTGCAGCAGTTTTTCCGGGATGATGATATCCATAGAATGACCGATCATATCCGCAGAAGTGTGGCCGAAAATACGTTCTGCCCCACCATTCCATAAGCGCACTACACCGTCGGTATCTGCAAAAATGATGGCGTCGGGTGATTGCTCGACGATCTGGTGAGAAAGAGTAGGATCGGTAGCAGGTGTCGTTGGCATGGCTGATTCTCCGTAAAGAGTTGAAATGGCTGGCTTATGCGTTAAGTTGTCATCAACGTTTAGTATCAAGCGTTAGTTAACCGTTCAGTTAAGCGTTGGTTGTAGCGCAATTAACCGTTTGTTGAGGGTATGGAGCCTTTGGTTAATGCAGTGTCATAAAGAGCGGCGATCATATCGGTTTGCGTAATGATGCCGATCAAAACATTATCGTCATTGACCACAGGAATTTGGTGCAATCGTTTATCTGACATCAAGCTTACCAGTTCTGTGATGGGTTGCTCGGCCGTGGCAATATGCACTTTATTGGTCATAATTTGTCCTACGACTTCATTTTTGTCGGTGTGCGAAACACTAGATGGACGAACCATGTTGGATAGACGCTGGCGAAACCCCTTTTGCGGATGAATATCGGCATGATCGAAAAAATCCGCCTTGGTAACAATGCCGATCAACCGCCTGCCGCGATTGATCACCGGCAGTGCTGTCACTTTATTGTCATGCAATAACGTCCACGCTTCAGCCAATGTGGTGCCAAATTCGGCAGTAATCAAATCTTTCGACATGATGTCAGCGCAGCTTGTTCCACCGAAGCGACGGTTATAGGCGAGGATTTCTGCGCGTTGCAAAATTTCTTCCAGATCTTCTCTGGTGACTGCCAACACCTGATTGTAGCTAGCCAATATGGCATCAATATCTGCGTGTGTTACACCAAGACGCTCGCTCGGTGCAACGTCTTTGGTATCCCTTGGCAGCGTCGCCAATCCGGCATGTGGGTAACGCCGCCCCGTTGAATTGTTGTAAAACAAAGCAGTCGCCAACAGCAGAAAAGAGTTGAGCATGATGGGCGACAAAACAAAAAAATAGCCGAGATCGTGTACAGCGGCACCACCAAGCACCGTGGTCAGTGCAACCGCCCCACTGGGAGGATGAATGCAACGCAGCATGATCATCAGTGCAATCGCGATACCTGCCGCTATACCTGCGGCAACGATTGTGCCGCCGAAGATTTTGACGCAGGTAACACCGACCAAAGAGGCGATTAAATTGCCACCGATGATGGACCAAGGCTGTGCTAATGGGCTGGATGGCACTGCAAACAACAGCACTGAAGATGCACCCATCGGTGCTAATAGCCACAGTGCGCTCGGTGAATCCGCGCCAAGAATAAAGAACGTACAGTAACCGGTTATGACTAAACCAAACAGTGCGCCTGCTGCTGCGCGCATGCGCTCAAATCGATCGACCGGACCTGATGCTGGAAAAAAAATGCGCAAATGTTCTGGCAGCGCGTGGTGAATCCGTAAGAGGGTCGTTTTAAGCATACGAAAAAAGCGTAGAAACTCTACAAAACAGTCATTACATCACAGTATGATACGTCTGGCAATTGATGCATTTAAATTGCTACTTTATTTTAGCAGCCCGGTGAGAGCGTGTGCAACGAGATGGTATTTCATCATAGCGATATTGCATGGTCCGTCAATGGCGTGAATGCTTGCGACTCAAGCGTTACATGTATAGTCAGAAACCTATATCGAGAGATTTTTTACCCATTGATCTCAGCGGTATCGCAAGTGACACCATTGCCATTCGATGTGCGTACGCCTGCAGCGCTGAGTGCGCCCATTACGCCTAACTAAGTTATGCAGACGTGATTGAGCATGCCAGTACAGAGGCGACGCGTCGTGGCTGTCGCGCGCTTGAAAATATCTGCGCGCATTACCGCTAAACGGGCGATTGATAGAGGACATGTCAGGAAGAATGTTGATGCCTGTTCGATTTCTTAAATGTTTGACGCAGTGACTACTTGTTTGTAAAGCTATCGTCTTGATAGCGTATTTCCATCACTTGAATAGGGTTATTTTGTTACGCTGCTAGTCAGCTTTTCAATTTCTCAACCCTTCGCTGTGGAGATCGTATGGACAAGAAAAAATTAACGACAGCAGCCGGTGCGCCGGTACCCGATAATCAGAATACACAAACAGCTGGGCCACGTGGTCCGGTGCTGCTGCAGGATGTCTGGCATCTGGAAAAACTGGCCAATTTCGCACGTGAAGTGATTCCCGAGCGTCGCATGCACGCTAAAGGTTCGGCTGCTTATGGCACTTTTACGGTGACCAACGATATTACGCAATACTCGAAGGCCAAGATATTTTCCGAGGTTGGCAAGAAGACAGATTTATTTTTGCGTTTTTCTACTGTTGCAGGCGAACGTGGCGCAGCCGATGCAGAGCGCGATATTCGCGGTTTTGCGGTCAAGTTTTATACCGAAGAGGGGAATTGGGATGTGGTGGGTAACAACACGCCGGTATTTTTCTTTCGCGATCCTTTGAAGTTTCCCGATCTGAATCATGTCGTCAAACGCGATCCAAAAACCAACCTACGCAGTGCAGAAAACAACTGGGATTTCTGGACGCTGTTACCCGAGGCGCTGCATCAGGTCACCATCGTGATGAGTGATCGTGGTATTCCGCGTAGCTATCGTCACATGCATGGTTTTGGTAGTCATACCTTCAGTTTGATCAATGCGAAAAACGAGCGCTTCTGGGTCAAGTTTCATTTTGTTTGTCAGCAAGGAATTGCAAATTTGACTGATGAAGAGGCTGAGCAAGTGGTCGGCAAGGATAGAGAAAGTCATCAACGCGATTTGTTCAACAGCATTGAAAACGGCGATTTCCCAAAATGGAAATTGGCGATTCAAGTGATGCCAGAAAAGGATGCTGCGACTTATCGCTATCATCCGTTTGATTTGACCAAGGTTTGGCCTAAGGGTGATTACCCGTTGATCGATGTCGGCATGCTTGAGCTCAATCGCAATCCGGAAAACTACTTTGCCGAAGTCGAGCAGTCTGCATTTTCTCCGGCTAACGTGGTGCCAGGCATCAGCTTTTCGCCTGACAAAATGTTGCAGTCGCGTCTGTTTTCATATGGTGATGCACATCGCTATCGTCTGGGTGTTAATCATCATCAGATTCCAGTCAACGCACCCAAATGTCCGTTCCATAGTTATCATCGCGACGGCGCGATGCGTACCGACGGTAATCACGGTGGCACGATTGGATATGAGCCGAACAGCAAAGGCGAATGGCAAGAGCAACCTGATTTTCGTGAGCCGCCGTTAGCGTTGGAAGGTGCTGCCGATCATTGGGACCATCGTGTTGATGACGACTACTTTTCACAGGTTGCTGCCTTGTTCCATCTGATGAACGATCAACAGAAACAGGTTTTGTTCGAGAATACCGCTCGCTCGGTTGGCGGTGCCTCGAAGGCGATACAGGAGCGCCACATCGCCAATTGTAATCAGGCAGATCCGGCTTATGGTGCTGGTGTTGCGAAAGCCTTGCAGCAAGGGGTGTCGCAAGAAACGCCGAACAAGGTGATCTAAATTAGCAGATCATCCTACTGATCGAGGCCGGCATCTTTTAGATATATGCCTGGATCGGCGTTAGAACAACATGACAGTTTGTTTGGTATTAAGGAAGAAATAAACTGTTATGTCTGTTCACATCGTTCTATCCACTTTTGCAATCCCGACAGGGACCTGAAGTCGGCTACCGAGCGACTTTCGATATGTTGATGGCGTGATTTCAACATCTTGGCCAAAGCGCCGCCCGGGCCAATTTCTAGCGCCATGGTGACGCCAGCTTCATTCACACTATCCATCACCGCATTCCAACGTATTGTTTCGGCCAGTTGGCTAGGTAACGAGGAACATGCATCTTCTCTAGTGTGCTGGCGTGTACCGTTGATGCCGGCCAACACAGGAAATTTTGGATCTTGTATCTGACTGTCGATCAACGCTTGTTTAAATGGCGTAACGGCTTTGCTCATCCAGGACGTATGCGATGCGATTTCAATCGGTAGGCGATTCACTTTGCCACCTAATTTCGTTACCGCGGTTTCTACTGCGTCGGCACACTCGACCAGACCACCGACAATCACGCTATCTTCATCCACTTCAATCGCGATATGAAAACCATGGATGTGCAAAATGTCGCGTAAATCACTGATTGTCGACAAAGCGTGGGAGAGTGAAATGGCCATCATCAGTTGGGGCTGATCATTGACGACGCAGGCTTGCAGCAGCTGGGCACGGCGTGCCGCTAGGTGGATGGCTTCTTCTACACTCAACGCACCGGCGACTGCCCAAGACGAAAGTTCACCAATGCTGTAACCAGCGACGATGACAGGTGTTGGCAATAATTTTCTGACCGCTTCCCACGTTGCCAAGCTGGATGCGACCACGACCGGCTGCGCAATTAGATTGGCGTAAAGTAATTTATCGTTGCTCAGAATTTCTGATAACGGATATTTGCAGACCGCTTCCAGCGGCCAGCTTTGCAATAAAGCATCGACTGCAAGGTCCTCTTTTGCCAGATCAAACATGCCCGCATGCTGTCCCGCCTGACCTGAGCAGAGTATGGCGAGTCGATTACTCATACTGGGACGGAAGTCGGTCTGTTGCGTTAGCAGTATCGCCAACAGTATTGTGAGCAACCAGCAGATGCACGAACCAACTCGCAGACAATAGGTCTGCAGCGCCGCCGGGGGAAATACGATGTTGCACAAACAGCTGGTGATAACGGGATGCAGTAGCGCGCCAATCCGAATGCGCAGTGCCACCAGCAGCAAGAAACTGCTGAGCTGATTGCCGGACTAGACTCGCTGCCATTGTGCCGCCACGATGATAGATATTGGTGTCGTTCATGTTTGCCATCAGACTGAATAGCGCATCGATCTGCGCATCGGTATCACTGCGCCCTGTGGCCAGTGTTTGTTGCAAGCGCGGTAAGGCGATGTCAAATATGGATGGAAATCCTTGCGCTGCCTCTTCACGTGCACCGGATACGCCGTATTGTGCTGCTGCGCGTGTGCCATTAGAAAGTATGTCGTTGGAGCGTGTAGTGTTGACAATCGAATGTGTGGCCAATGCTTCGCCCCATAATGCAAGTAGCATGCGGCGCAGATAATTGGCTGTCAAGGGTAGAAGAGGCCGCGTAGCGTGACAATAACCTGCCGCTGCACACAACAATCCAAGTGAGAAAATTGCGCCGCGGTGGGTATTGATGCCGCCGGTTGCCGCCATCATGCGTTGCTCGGCTTGCATGCCGAGTTGCTTGAGTTCGACGAAAGGTGCTTCTGCAGCACCAGCTTTCGCCATGCGGAGAAAGTAATGTCGCAATGAAAAAATGCTACGCATGAATAAGTGACTATCCATATCGGTGTGGCTACCGTTATCTAGCGGAGAAACCAAGCCGGGTTTAGGATAGAGCAGTAGTTCGGCATGCAGACTTTTGATCGCATGGCGCGCGATTATCAGCGCGCTTGGACGTTGTGTATTGGCCGCTGCAGCAGCTATGACATCAATTGTGCCGTCAGCTTTCACATCTGCTTTGTGCTCGTTAGTGCTTGGCAACGAAGAGGAAAAATAGACGCGGTTGTCCATCATCTTGTTTTCCACTCGTCCGGTAACGCAGTGGATAACTCATCTGGTAATTCATCCAGCAATTCCTCAGCACGGACCAACGCGACAGCTTCCATACTTTTGGTGAGTACATAAATATTTTGTCCGGTATCGTCGACCTGCAACCACTCCTTCCATGCAACCGCGCGTCCGGAAGGAAAAACGATTTCGCCATCAAGCGGCAGTAGCTGCACGTACTCTGACAGCATCGCCAATCCATTCGTGAGTTCGGCACGAGAGCGCGGCGCCAACAACAGATCGATATCCGATTGATCTGTCAAATAAGGTAATCCGGTTAACGCTTGCATCGCGAGTGAGCCATATACGCGGAATTCTAGTTGCGTTGATACGGCCTGTTTACATAGCCTCGCATGGATATGCTGCCAACGCGAGGGTAGTGCAGTTTGAATGTCATGGACATTCAATGCGCCTTCATTGCAGCGGATTTGATCGCGGTGCGCGGTAAAAGCGATACGACCTTTTTTCTTACTGGCGATATCGGGTGGCAATGGTATGCCTAGTGCCACCATGTTGAGCGGCATATCGACATCCCGCCTGCGCACGATCACTGGCCAGTCGTTCTCTGCCCATTGCATCAATATATGTGCATGCGTGCTGTGCACATCGGCCGCACGCGCCCAGCCATCTTTGGAGAGCCAGACTCGATTATGACGGGCGAACATCATGCCCGTGCAATACAGCTTGCGCGACCGGCTGTGCGAGTTTGCGGCCACCTCTTTCCAATCCGCGTGCGCTGCGTTGATCGCTTGGATCGGCTTGTTTTAGCGCATCGGCGAGACAGCTTGCAAGCTGATCTTTCCACAACGCTTCAACGCCGCCCATGCGTAAATAATTTTCTGGACCGGGTGCAAAAACAGGATTGCTTTTTGCCAGTTCGACCAGCACGTCTTCCGGCACTTTGGTAATGCGTGCCATTGCTGGTAAGCCCATCACACGAATTTCTGCATCGGGCACCGCATAGCAGGCATCCGCCATCAAACCGCTGGTTATAAATCCACCGGAGAGCGCCTGATCGTAAACGAGGCCAATCACTGCATGACCACGGCGACGTGCCAGATCAATGCATTTTCCCAGGTGTGCCATATAGTGATTAATGCCGAGCATTTCATCACGATGACGCAGACGCTGACCTTGCGTATCGACCAAGATGATGAGCGGACGTTGCGGAAAATCGCGCATGGTCGCCAGAATCGCGCTGGCTTGCGCCAATGCGATTTCGACGCCTATCGAAGTATGGCCAGTGGTGCCGATGACACTGACTGGCTGCCCTTCGACCGTGCCGGTGCCGGATAGAAAACAATCATTTTCAACGATGCTATGACCTTGCGGGAATAAGGCGTCAGCGAGCGTATGCCAATCCATCTTCATTCTCCTGCCCGAAACGGCGTTGCTGATTTCATGAAAGCTGCGGCTTCCAACAGTGGCAGTCCAACTGGGTCTTGGATGCCGAGCGCCGACCAGATATTCATCGGCTCTGTCATCGCGCCGAATTTTTCTAAGCGTGTGCTTAACTGCTTGTGTTCTTTCTCCAATTCTTGCAGCGTTAACTCGGCGGACTCGGTTTTGTATTGCAACAGCATATCGAGCGCGGCACGACGAAACGCTGCGGTGTCATCCGGCAGCACCGCATCGCAGTCGCCCAAAAGATAACGATGCTTGCCGCCGGTGGTGCGCCACACTAATGCGCGATCACGTGAGTCGAATTCTTCCACGCCATGCGTGGTTTCGATCACTTCTGGACCAGACATCGCCAGTCGTGCTTCTTCCGACATCAATATTTTGTTGGCGCAACAGGCGACGATGCCCATGCCGCCGAAGCAGCCGTTGCCACCACCAATTAACACGATGACTGGAATGTTGGCAGCACGCACGTCCAGTACCGCACGCATTACTTCGGACACCGCGATCAGGCCAGCGTTGGCCTCGTGCAGACGCACGCCGCCGGTTTCCAACATCAGAATGACGGCATCAACTTTTTCTACAACCGCTCGCTTGAGCAGACCGACCAGTTTGGCGCCATGCACTTCGCCAACTGCACCACCCATGAAGCCACCTTCCTGCGCTGCGGCAAAGACGCGATGATCGTGCAGCGTGCCGGAGCCGATCACAACGCCGTCGTCAAATGAAACTGGCGAATCTAATTGCGCCAGATGCGGGCTGACGATGCGTTTGCTCGGCGGTAAAAATTCAGTGAAGGAGTCTTGATCGAGCAGGGCGTGCATGCGTTGACGTGCATTGGCCTCTAGATAACTGTTCATACTTTGATTCATGTCGTTGCTCATGACGCAGCTCCAGTCATCGATTCGACCGCTTGATCGAGGCGCAGACTGACCACTGCTGGCGTGGCGCCAACATCGTTGATTGAAATACGCACATTCGCGAGCGGCCAGCGCGCATGAAAATCGGCTAGTACGGCTTGCCAGATCGCTGCAAAACCAGCTGCCGCAGTGCTGATTTCAATTTCGCACTCACCATTCAGCATCACGCTTTCTATCATCACTTCCAGATTGCCAGAGCTGACTACGCCGACTAAATGGGCTTGTGGCGTTAGTTCACGCGTGCCGTTTTTAAAACGAAAATTCAAGGTTTCCATTTGCGCCTTACCAGTTTCTGAAACGCTTGGGCGGTGTGTATAAACCGCCGGATGCACGCACCAGATCTTTCATTGTTTTTGCTGCCAGCAAATCGCGTGTTGCCATACGCTTGTCGATGCCGAGATCCTCTGCGCGTTGTACGATGCCGCGGTCGCGCAAGTTCTCCACCATCCTTTTATCACGCGCCATACCAACTGGCGTGTAACCGGCGACACCGCGGATAGCTTGTTCACGTTCTTCTTCGGTGCGGCACAGCAGCAGATTGGCAATGCCTTCTTCAGTCAAGATATGTGTGACATCGTCGCCATAGATCATCACGGGTGGGATCGCCAGATTTGCCTGTTCTGCCAGTTGCCAAGCATCGAGACGTTCGACAAACGCCGGTTGCATATGCTCGCGGAAAGTCTCGACCATTTGCACCACCAGCTTTTGACCGCGTGGCATTTTATTGCTGCCACCTTGTGCTTGTTGTCCAGCCTTTAACCATGCAGGACTAGCATGACGTCGGCCGCGCGCGTCGGAACCCATATTCGGCGCACCACCAAAACCAGAAATGCGACCCAATGTGGCAGTCGATGAATTGCCCTGTAAATCCATCTGCAAGGTCGAACCTATGAACATGTCACAGGCATACATGCCAGCGACCTGACACATCGCGCGATTACTGCGCATGCTGCCATCGCGTCCGACAAAGAAAATATCGGGACGCGATTCTATATAGCGCTCCATACCCAGCTCGGAGCCGAACGAATGTACGGATTCAACAAAGCCGGCTTCAATTGCAGGAATCATCGCAGGGTGGGGATTGAGTGCCCAATGACGTCCGATTTTTCCTTTAAGCCCCAGCGACTCGGCATAGGTTGGAAGGATCAGTTCTACCGCTGCGGTATCGAAGCCGATACCGTGATTCAGTCGTTCGACACCATATTCGCCATAGATACCTTTGATTGCCATCATTGCCATCAAGATTTGCACTTCGGTGATCAGCGCTGGGTCGCGCGTAAACAAAGGCTCTATGTAATGCGGCGTCGGTGCTTGCACGACAAAATCGACCCAACCCGCTGGCACGTCAACACGCGGCAATGACTCGACGATTTCATTGACTTGCGCTATCACGATGCCACCCTTGAAGGCGGTAGCTTCGACGATCGCTGGCGTATCTTCTGTATTAGGACCGGTATAAAGATTGCCGTCTCTATCCGCTGCCTGCGCTGCTATCAATGCGACACGCGGTGTCAGATCGATAAAGTAGCGGCCAAACAGTTCGAGATAGGTGTGGATCGCACCAATGTTGATTTTTCCCGCGCTGACCAATCGCGCCAGTTGCGCGCCTTGCGGACCAGAAAAGGAAAAGTCCAGTTTGGATGCAATGCCCTTGTCGAACAAATCCAGATGCTCCGGCAAGGCCAGCACCGACATCAGCATATGCAAATTACGCACACGACTTGGATTGAGTTGACACAATGCCTTGGCGAGAAAATCGGCCTGTTTCTGATTATTACCTTCGAGGCAGACACGATCGCCTGATTCGAGCAGTGTTTCCAGCAAAGGCACGATCTTGTCGGGATCGACGATTCTGCTGGTAACAGCCAGACCACGGTCTATCCGGCGTTGGCGATTTTCAGACAGGATATTCCAGTTTTTCATGCTTATCCGATCATGCCTGGTAAAAAGGTCACGATTTGCGGAAAGATCGCCAGCAATGCAATAAAGCCAATCATGATCAGAATGAAGGGGATCACGCCTTTGAGAATTTCGCTATTGCGTATCTCAGGCGAGATGCCTTTAATCACGAAAAGGTTGAGGCCGACCGGCGGCGTGATCAGACCAAGCTCCATATTGATCGTCAACACGATACCGAACCAGATCGGATCAAAGCCGTGCGCAATGATGCCAGGTAACACCACTGGCGTGACCATCAGAATGATCGCGACTGGCGGCAAAAAACAACCTAGCACCAGCAACAGCACATTGACCCAAAACAGATAGGCCCAACGTGACATCTCCAGCGAGGTCATCCACTCTGCGGTGCTTTGCGTGATACGCAGATAGCTCATCACGTAGGTAAACAAAAACGCCATCGCAATGATCATCATGATCATGCATGATTCTTTTGCCGCACCCAGGAAGATCGCACGAACATCATTCCATCGATAGCACTTGTAGACGGTCGCCACCAATAACATCGCGCCAAATGCGCCGACGCCGGCAATTTCAGACGGCGTTCCTAGTCCGCCATACATCGAATACATGATTGCGATGATCAGCAATGCGAAAGGTAGAAGCTTAGGCAGCACTTCAAATCTTTCTTTCCAACTAAAGTGATCTTCGTTGGCAAGCGCGCTGCCACTACCGGCCTCTATTGCGTTGGCTGCATGCGCCATGCGGATTTCTTTTGAAGCGCGATACACCACATACGTGGCAAAAAAAGTGGCAAGCAAAATGCCGGGGATCACGCCAGCGAGAAATAATTTACCTATCGACTGTTCGGTAATGAGGCCGTAAATAATCAACGTGATCGATGGCGGGATCAGAATGCCGAGCGTGCCGCCAGCGGCGATTAAGCCAGTAGCTAGCGCATCGGAATACCCGCGCTTGCGCATTTCTGGAATACCCATACCGCCGATTGCTGCGCAAGTAGCAGGGCTGGATCCGCATAGTGCAGCGAAAACCGTGCAGCCGATAACATTGGCAACGCCGAGCGAGCCTGGCATGCGGTTCATCCAGCGATAAGCAGATTCATATAAGTCAACCGCTGCCCGTGTTTTACCTATGGCGGCACCCATGATGATAAAAAGCGGAATCGTTAATAACGTAAAGTTATCCAGCTCGCCATACAGCGTCTCTGCAAGTATCTCCAAGTTCATGCGCGGCATGAAAAAATACATGAAACCAAGCGCGCTGGCGCCCAACGCAAAAGCGATCGGCATGCCGGAAAACAGCAAGAGTAGCGTGACAGCTATATACAGACATCCAAGTTCTAGCGGTCCCATCCTATGCTCCCTGCAAATTCTTTTTTTGCGCGCTTTCAGAGGCGTGCAGCGTAAGTGTTTCAAATATCTGCACAATGATTTGCAGCGCAAGTGTGGTCATGCCGAATGCCATCAATAAATAAGGAATCCATAGTGGTGGTGCCCAAGTCGAATCAGTAGTCCAGCCTTGCTGGTACGCATCCCAACTGTAATGCCACGCATTGTTGGCAATAAAGGCAATGACGGCGACTGACAGAACATCCCCCAACAAAAGGCGGATACGGTTCCATTTTGCAGACATCACTTCTTCCAACACTTCAATCCCGACATGACCGCGTTCGGATTGCGTATAAGCAGCAGAAAGAAAAGTCGCTGCAATTAAAAGATAAATACAAAACTCAATCACCCAGTCAGTGGCGATGTTCAAAAAATACCGGGTAATGACTTCGTAAACCAGCGCGAGGGTGGCAAGCACGATGAGCATGGCGGAAAGTATGGCCATGCTGCGATTGAAACAGCGCAAGCCGTTACCAATAAAACGGAGTAAAGAGTGCATGTGAAATTCCTGAAAAAATGCCTGCAATTACATTGCAGGCATTTTTATTAAGCAAAGAACTTATTTGACCGCTTCGGCCATTTCCAGCAAATGTTTACCGTCTTTTACGCTGTCCTCGAAATTTTTCCATGCGGTTTTCTTGGCCAACGCGCGCCATTTAGCAAAAGTGGCATCATCCATATCGACTGATTCAGCACCGTTCTTTGCATACACTTCACCCAGACGCTGGTCGTCTTTTTTGGATTCCGTCATCGCAAATTGTTCCAAGCTTGCGCCAACTTCCATCACGATTTTTTGCTGTGCGGGAGTCAGGCTGTCGTAGGTGCTGTTGGCCATCAACAGTGGTTCAAACATGAACCAGAACGTA
>TARA_R110001599_G_scaffold91286_37_pt1 | contig 48147 bp, 49 predicted proteins | sample TARA_R110001599 | Tara Oceans TARA_R110001599 (sample SAMEA4398360) | marine metagenome | biome: Polar Biome; feature: [MES] marine water layer (ENVO:01000295) within the mesopelagic zone...; material: water (ENVO:00002006), including particulate matter (ENVO:01000060) such... | reverse complement strand
AAGATATAGGCTTTGCAGCAGGCAGGAAAACGGTTTTTTCGAAGGGGACAGCGATGAAACATGTGGTCGTGATCGGGGCAGGACAGGCAGGATCGTCCTGCGTTGCCAAGCTGCGCAACACCGGCTTTGCCGGCGAGGTCACCCTGATCGGTACCGAAGCAGTACCGCCTTATCAACGTCCGCCTTTGTCCAAAGCCTATCTTCTGGGCGAGATGGCATTGGAAAGGTTATTTCTGCGTCCGGAAAGTTTCTATGCCGAAAACGGGATCAACCTGATGCTGGGTACCACTGTCGAAACAATCGACACCTTTGCGCAAACCGTCCGCGCCGCCGGCCAAACCTTCGCCTATGATGAATTAGTGTTAACCACCGGGTCTGTGCCGCGGCGCTTGCCCGCCCGGATCGGCGGCACATTGGATGGGGTGCATGTGGTGCGGGGTCTGGCCGATGTCGATGCGATGCGCCCGCGTTTCACCGAAGGCGCGCGGGTGTTGATCGTCGGCGGGGGCTATATCGGTCTGGAAGCCGCATCAGTCGCTGCCAAGCTGGGCCTCAAGGTGACATTGGTCGAAATGGGCGACCGTATTCTGCAAAGGGTCGCAGCACCGCAAACGTCGGATTTTTTTCGGGCTTTGCATACGTCCCACGGGGTCGATATTCGCGAAGGCGTGGGGTTGGAGCGTCTCTCGGGAGATACCAAAGTGACGGGTGCAGTGCTGTCGGATGGAAGCGAGCTGGCCGTGGATTTCGTCATCGTCGGCGTGGGCATCGAAGCTGCAACCCAACTGGCGGATGCCGCGGGTATCGTGATCGACAATGGCATCAAGACCGACGCGTACGGGCGTAGCTCGGCACCGCATGTGTGGGCTGCGGGGGATTGCGCCTCGTTCCCATATCGCGGCCAGAGAATCCGGCTGGAATCTGTGCCCAACGCCATTGATCAGGCAGAATGTGTCGCCGGAAACATTATGGGGGATGACAGGGAATACCTGGCAAAACCATGGTTCTGGTCCGACCAATATGACGTGAAATTGCAAATTGCCGGGCTGAACTCAGGATATGATCGCGTCATCACCCGGCGCACCGATGCCGATAGCATCGCGTTCTGGTATTACCGCGGCGACGAACTGCTTGCCGTCGACGCCATGAACGACCCGCGCGGCTTCATGATCGGCCGTCGCCTGATCGAAGCGGGAAAATCCCCGGCACCTGCTTTGGTCGAGAACCCCGATACCGACATGAAAGCCCTGTTGAAATCATGAGGATCATCGCAGGAAAGCACCGCGGGACTCAGCTTGCCGCTGTGGGGAAAGGTGACGAGGAAGCGCATCTGCGCCCGACATCCGATCGCGTGCGCGAAAGCCTGTTTTCCATGCTGACCCACCATAATGTTATCAATGGCGCGCGTGTGCTGGACCTATTCGCGGGTACCGGCGCATTGGGGCTCGAGGCGCTTTCGCGCGGTGCGCGCGAAGCCGTCTTCATGGAAAACGGTCGCGTCGGTCAAAAGCTGATTGCAGAGAACATCAAAAAGTTGCGGGTCGAAGCGTCGGCCACTCTCATGCGGACGGATGCGACAAACCTCGGCGGCTGGATCGCGGCTCCGTTTGATCTGGTTTTTCTGGACCCCCCATACGGCAAGGGGTTGGGAAAGGTTGCGTTGACCAAAGCGCTGGCTGGCGGATGGCTTGGCCCGGATGCGATGGTCGTGTGGGAAGAAAACGCCGCCATGGATGCCCCGGACGGGTTTGCCCGACGGGATAAACGTAAATACGGCGACACGTGGATCACGCTGCTTGGCGTGGCGTGATGGCGCAGGTACGGTTGACGCTTTGCATTCCCTGCGTTGGCGCATATGTGCTAAGGAATGACTTTACAGGAGAATAGACCGCCATGGGCCTAAGTATGACCAGCACCTTTATCAAGCCAATGCACCCCGAGGGGCGCAAGTTCGTGGCTATTTTTGCTGCCATTACTGTGGTGTTGTTCCTTGTGGCAGAGATCCTGGGATGGATTGGCGTCGGCGTCACCGTATGGTGCTATTATTTCTTTCGCGACCCCGAACGTCTGACACCCAAGGGTGACAACCTTGTAATCAGCCCGGCAGACGGCATCATATCGCTGATAGAACCCGCTGTTCCGCCTGCTGAACTGGGGATGGCGGACACGCCGTTGACGCGGGTCAGCGTCTTCATGAATGTGTTCAACTGCCACGTGAACCGGTCTCCGGTCGCGGGCGAGGTTACCGCGATCGCCTATCGGCCCGGCAAATTTTTCAACGCGTCCTTGGATAAAGCCAGCGAAGATAATGAACGCAACAGCCTGCGCATCCAGATGGCAGACGGTCGCGACATCGCGGTGGTGCAAATCGCTGGCCTGGTGGCGCGACGCATCGTTTGCTTTACCAAGAAAGGTGCGCATATCCAGGCGGGGCAGCGGTTCGGCTTGATCCGTTTCGGATCGCGCTTGGATGTGTATTTGCCTCAAGGCGTGGAACCGCGCGTCAGCATCGGCCAAACCATGGTTGCCGGCGAAACCGTTCTGGCGGAGCTGTCATAAATGACCGATCAGTCGCCCGTTCCAGCTGACAAAGGCAAGACCGAATTCTCACTGCTTCAGCTGTTGCCCAACATGCTGACCATCGCGGCGATTTGCGCGGGGATTTCCGCGATCCGCTTTGCCGCCGAAGGTAAATTCTCGCTCGCCGTCATGCTGATCACGGTCGCGGCAATTCTGGACGGGATGGACGGGCGTACAGCGCGGTATTTGGGGAGCGACAGTAAAATCGGTGCCGAACTCGACAGCCTTGCCGATTTTGTGAATTTCGGGGTCGCGCCGCCGCTGGTCGTTTACTTTTGGGGGCTGCAGGATTTCTACCGGGCCGGCTGGCTAAGCGTGCTGGTCTTCGCGATTTGTTGTGTCATGCGGCTTGCCCGGTTCAACGTAGATTCGCGCACCAAGGATCCGCTGGATGATGGCGGCTACTTTACCGGCGTACCCTCGCCTGCGGGCGCGATGCTGGTCATGCTCCCGATTTATCTGCCGTATGCTTTCGGTCCCGGTGCGGCCATGCCCGATGCGTTGACAGCGTTGTACATCGTCCTGGTGGGGTGGGTCATGGTCAGTCGCATCCCGACCTGGTCGTTCAAGTCGGTCAGCTTTTCACGGGCGAACGTTACATATTTCCTGATCTTTTTTACGGGCTTCATAGCAAGCCTGGTCAGCTTCCCATGGGCGACGCTGGTTATCTGCTGCTTTGCTTATGCCGGCAGCGTCATCTGGGCCGTCATCGAACAAAAGATGATAAAACGCCGGACCTGAGGGGTTCAGTCCCGGCTATAGGTTGGGTGGAACATATTTCCCGGTGACAGGGTAAATATCTCGAACCCGGTCTCGGTGACGCCGATGGAGTGTTCGAATTGGGCGGACAGTGATTTGTCACGGGTGACGGCAGTCCAGTCATCGGCAAGCACCTTGGTTTCGGCGCGGCCCAGATTGACCATCGGTTCAATCGTGAAAAACATCCCCGGCTCCAGCACAGCTCCGGTGCCGGGGCGACCGTAGTGCAACACATTCGGCGGCGCGTGAAATACCCGCCCCAGCCCATGGCCGCAAAAATCGGTGACGACGCTCATTCGGTGAGCTTCGACAAAGCTTTGAATGGCGTGGCCGATATCGCCAAAGGTATTGCCCGGCTTCACCGTTTCGATCCCGCGCATCAGCGCATCGTGGGTGACTTCGATCAGCCTCTCGGACTTGCGCGACAGCTTGCCCGCCACATACATCCGCGATGTGTCGCCGAACCAGCCGTCGACGATCACAGTGACATCGATGTTCAGGATGTCCCCATCCTTGAGCTTTTTGTCGCCGGGGATGCCGTGACAGACCACGTGATTAAGCGAAATGCAGCTGGCGTGCTGATATCCCTTATAGCCGATAGTGGCAGATTTTGCACCTGCGTCTTCGACCATTTGCGTGATTACACCGTCGATCGCGCCGGTAGTCTGGCCGACAAAGACATGTTCGGCGATGTCATCAAGGATTTGCGCCGCCAGCTTGCCAGCGGTGTGCATACCGGCGAAATCCGAGGGGTCGTAAATGCGAATGCCGTCTTTGGTCTGGCGTCCTCGGTGTTCGTTCATCACCGGTATCTCCAACAAATAATTTCCTAGTTACCTATCGCGACTTTCGGCCAAGTGCCAGTCAGGTCGGTCAATTAAGGCGAGGGGTTCGGCAAGTGCAACGCCTTTGGGGCTGATCCGGGTCCCGATGACCAAAGTTTCAAGCCCCGCGCCACCTGCACTGGCAAAGGCCGCCGCATAGGCCGGGTCAATGTCAGCGGCCACTGAGAATGCGGTGCAATCCGTGCGCTGCACCAGATAGAGCAGTATGGCACGGTGCCCACTGCGCGCCATTTGCGCCAGTTCGGCCAGATGTTTGGCACCGCGTGCGGTTACGCTATCGGGAAACTCGACCAGCCCTGCGGTGCGCGACAGGGTCGCTGATTTCACTTCGACGTAGGCATCCGGCAGGCCCTTCTCGGTCATCAGAAAGTCGATTCGCGAATTTTCACCGTACTTTACCTCGGGGCGCACGGTGCCATAGGCGGCAAGCGGACCGATTTTCCGATCGGCGAGTGCTGCCCTGACTGCGCGGTTCGGCAGGGCGGTGTCGACGCCGGTGAAATGTCCGTTCTCGTGGTCAACCAGCCGCCAGCCGTAGTTCAGCTTGCGTTTGGGATCATCGTTCGGCTCGAGCCATATTTTCATGCCGGGGTCGGCAAGCCCCATCATCGATCCGGGGTTGGCGCAATGGGCCGTCACCTCGGTGCCGTCCTCAAGCTGACAATCGGCCAGAAACCGTTTGTAGCGGCGGATCAGGCGGGCGGGGACAAGTTCGGTTTGAAAGCGCATGGGGTGTGACCTATACCTCAATCAACGGCCCCTCAAGGAGACAGCCATGCCCAACCCCACTGCTGCGATGATCGTCATCGGCGATGAAATCCTGTCGGGGCGTACCCGCGATTCAAACATGCACCATCTGGCGGGGCAGTTGACCCGTGTCGGGATCGACCTTAAGGAGGTGCGCGTGGTGGGGGATGAAAACGGCACCATCATCGCCGCCGTGCAACAATTGGCCAAGGTCTATGACAGCGTTTTCACAAGCGGCGGCATCGGGCCGACCCATGACGACATCACCGCTGATTGCATTGCTGCGGCCTTTAACAAGAATATCGACGTGCGCGAGGATGCCCGTGCCATTCTGGCCGAACATTACGCCAAAAGCGCGACAGAGCTGAACATCGCCCGTCTGCGCATGGCGCGTATCCCCGATGATGCCACGCTGATCGACAACCCCGTGTCCGCCGCGCCGGGGTTCAAACTCGAAAACGTCTATGTCATGGCCGGCGTCCCTGCCGTGTTCGAGGCGATGGTCGCCAGCGTTTTGCCGACCCTCACCGGTGGTGCACCCTTGATCAGCGCCACCCATCGCATCGAACGGGGCGAAGGCGACATCGCCGGACCGTTGGGAGAGTTGGCGAACGCCTATCCCAACCTCTCTATCGGGTCGTATCCCTTCCAGAAAGACGGCAAATACGGCGCGCATATCGTGATCCGCGGCAATGATCAGGCCGAGGTTGACGCGGCTATGGCGAAGCTCGCACAGGTGTTTCCTTGACTTATCTGGAGCGGCTTTATCAGGTCATCGACCACACATGGCCCGCCGCAAGACTCTGGACCGAAGGCGGTTGGACCTTGCGCGACGGACAGGGCGGGGGCAAACGCGTGTCAGCCGCAACGATCGCAGCCCCCGAGGCCGACATCGCACAGGCCGAAACGTCGATGCGGGCGATGGGTCAGCGTCCGTTGTTCATGATCCGCAGCGGGGATGACCCCCTGGACGCCGAACTTGCGGCGCGGGGCTATGCTATTGTCGATCCGGTCAACCTGTATGTCGCCCCTGTGGCACAGCTGACCGACGTGCCGATCCCTCGGGTCACGGCCTTTGACATCTGGGAACCGCTGGCGATCATGCTGGAAATCTGGGCCAAAGGCGGCATCGGCCCCGAACGTATCAAGGTCATGCACCGCGCCAAAACCAAAACGGCGATCCTGACCCGCTGGAACGAAATGCCCGGCGGTGTCGCATTCGCCGCGATCCATGATGGGGTCTGCATGGTGCATGCTGTCGAAGTTCTTGAGCACCAGCGCCAGCAGGGCGTCGCGAAATGGTTGATGCGTCGCGCGGCATTCTGGGCTGAACGGCAGGGTGCCGATCGCTTGGCGGTTCTTTGCACCAAGGCGAATGTCGGTGCCAACCGCCTGTACCAAAGTCTGGGCTTTGCCCATGTAGGTGACTATCATTATCGTCAGTCTGCTGATTAAGGAGTTGCCCTATGGCACATGACGCCCCCACCGCCCTGAACCTGCCCATGGTCGACCCTTTGCCCGAGGTAACCCAGAAATATTTTGATGTATGTCAGCAAAAGCTGGGCATGGTTCCGAATGTGCTGCGGGCCTATGCCTTTGATATCGACAAGCTAAACGCGTTTACCGCAATGTACAATGACTTGATGCTAGGCGATTCAAACCTGTCCAAGCTCGAGCGCGAGATGATTGCAGTCGTCGTGTCGTCCGTGAACAAATGCTACTATTGCCTGACTGCGCACGGTGCGGCCGTCCGAGAACTGTCGGGCAACCCGATTCTGGGCGAACAGATGGTGATGAACTGGCGCGTCGCTGACCTGGATGCGCGTCAGGCAGCGATGCTGGCGTTTGCGGAAAACCTTACGGTGGCCAGTGCCAAAACCTCGGAAGCCGACCGTCAGGCACTACGGGACGTCGGGTTTTCGGATCGCGATATCTTTGACATCGCGTCGGTGGCCGGGTTCTTCAACATGACAAATCGCGTCGCCAGCGCTACTGACATGCGCCCGAATGACGCCTATCACGCCCAATCCAGATGATCTGGCGCACTGTCCTGTTCTGGCTGCTGATGGCGAACATGGGCGGCGCTGTCGAACTGTCTTTGCCGCCTTCGGCGCGGCTGACCGCAGAAAGAGACACTGCCCCAGACATCTATGCCGCACCGGTCACTGTCTTTAAGGATAACGCGATCCAGACGCTTCGGATTGAGGGGGACGTCAGGCGATCCGCCTGGAAAATTGAGATCGCCGGGACCACTCCTTTGCAAATTATGCGCCCGATCCGCAGCCAGCTTGAGGCAGAGGGATACACCATCATTCTGGACTGTGATGCGTACAGTTGCGGCGGCTTTGACTTTCGCTTCGCGATAGAGACTTTGCCCGCCCCGAACATGTACGTCGATATCCGCAGCTATCAGTTTGTCACCGCTATCAAGGGCACGACGAACGCGCCGGAAAATGTCGTGACCGTTCTGACCAGCACCGAAACTTCTTCAGCTTATGTACAGATAATCCAAGTCGACGTGCCCATGAGCGACCGAGCCCCGTCTGCCACCCCCCAAGTCGAAGTCACAGCGGAGGCGACTGACGCGAGCGGCTTTGCCCAAGTTTTACTGGATCGGGGTCACGTGGTGTTGTCTGCGCTTGAATTCGATAGTGGCACGTCTTCGTTGGGTGATAAAACCTTTGCCGCACTTGAAAATCTTGCGTCCTTTCTGAAGGCAAGGCCCGAGTTCCAGGTCGTTTTGGTTGGCCATACCGACAGCGTTGGCCTGCTGGAACCCAATATCGCACTATCGCGAAGCCGCGCGGAATCGGTGCGCCAGCGTCTTGTCCAGCAGTACGGGGTGCCAAACGACCGGCTTGATGCCCATGGAATGGGCTATCTTGCACCCATCGCGACGAACCTGACCGCCCAAGGCCGCGAAGCCAACCGGCGGGTCGAAGCAGTCCTGTTACCGCGCAACAATTGATCCCAAAAAATCCCCCGCTACCTCTATGGGTAGCGGGGGTGATCGAAAGTTCGGATCAAGTTCACCGAGGGGGTGTCGGGTTGAGAAAAATCACCAGTCCGTAGGACCTTTGTCGGCAAAAGTGTGAGCCAGGAAATCAATGAAGGCGCGGACCTTGGGCTGGGTGAATCGGCCGGGCGGATAAACTGCGTAAATCCCTTGGGTTTCCAACGGCAGATCCGGAATGGCGTCTTCGACCAGCCCCTTTTCCATCGCATCAGCATACAGAAAACTGGGAAGGTACGCGATGCCAAGCCCTGATATCGCGGCGTTCAGCAAAGACTGCCCGTCATTGACCGAAAGCCATCCGGCTGTGCGCACCTGACGCTTTTCACCTGAAGGGGAGGTCAGCTTCCACATATTGCCGCTGGACTGGTTCGAATAGTGCAGCAGTTTGTGGTTGTTCAGATCGTCAATTTTTTCGGGCCGGCCATATCTTTCAAAATAACCAGGTGAGGCGATCATCCGTTTGGTGGTTTCCGTCAACTTGCGTGCCCGCAGCGTGCTGTCTTCCAGCTCTCCGATGCGCACAGCCATATCGAACCCTTCACTGATAAGTTCGACATAGCGGTTATTCAAAACCATGTTGACGGTGATATCCGGAAAATCGCAAAGAAATTCGGACAATGCCGGGGACAGATGATTTACGCCGAAATCCGTCGCGACCGAAATCCGTAGCAAGCCAGAGGGTGCCGACTGCATCGACGTCACCAAAGCATCGGCTTCGCCTGCGTCGTTCAGCACACGGCGGGCGCGGTCATAGTATGCAAGGCCGATCTCGGTCGGGCTGACCCTGCGTGTGGTCCGGTTCAAAAGCCGCGCACCCAAGCGCGCCTCGAGAGAGGACACATGCTTGGAAACCGCAGACTTTGATATTCCCATTTTCTTCGCGGCGTCCGTAAAGCCACCCTGATCCACAACCGTGGCGAATGCTTCCATTTCTGTCAGGCGGTCCATTGCCGTCCCCTTTTCAATCATCTGTTTCGAGAAACGGTATGTCGGCTAAATCAGGCAGGATCACGGCAGTGGTAAGACAGTAGGAAGGTATTAGTGCGGATCGTTCGCGGCAGCGAAACACCGAAACAATCGAGCATTTAATGGGGGGTTAGAAATTTGCTGACGGATGGACACTCTGGTCTTGGCTTTGGCCCTTTGGCCGCTACCTTAATAATCAATAGTGCCAGCTTAATAATCAATCGTACCGAAAACCGATTTATTCAATCTCATATTCGAGGAGCCAACCCATTATGATTACACGCATTATTGCCGCAGTTGGACTGTCTACGCTGTTTGCTTCGGGGGCCGCAGCCGAAATAACAGTATCATCCAAGATTGATACCGAAGGCGGGCTGTTGGGCAACATCATCGCGCTTGCGCTTGAAGACGCCGGCCTTCCTGTTGAACGTCGTTTGCAATTGGGCGGCACACAGGTGGTCCGCGAGGCCCTGCTTTCCAAGCAGATTGATATCTATCCTGAATACACCGGCAACGCCGCCTTCTTCTTCAACGAAGCCGATAGCGATGTCTGGAAGGACGCCAAGGCAGCCCATGCAAGAGCCGCCGAACTGGATAGCAAACAGAACGACGTTACGTGGCTCGATTCTGCGCCCGCAAACAACACTTGGGCGATCGCGGTCACTGGGCCGGTTGCAGAGAAAAACAACCTGACGACCATGTCGGATTTCGGCGCTTGGGTGTCTGGCGGCGGCAATATAAAGCTTGCGGCTTCGACAGAATTTGTTTCATCCCCGGCCGTATTGCCCGCCATGCAGTCTACCTATGGTTTCACGCTGACACCGGATCAAACCGTGATCCTGTCCGGCGGGGACACCGCAGCCACGATTCAGGCCGCGGCACGTGGCACTTCAGGGGTCAATGCCGCGATGGTGTATGGTACTGATGGCGGTGTCGGGGCCACGGGCCTGGTGGTGATGGAGGACGATAAAGGCGTGCAACCGGTCTATGAACCGACCCCGATCGTGCGTGCCGAGGTGCTGAAGGAATATCCTTCCATACCCGATGTGCTGAACCCGATTTTCGGTGGATTGGACATGGCAACGTTGCAGAAGCTTAACGGCCGTATCCAAGTCGGCGGTGAACCGGCCGAAGCTGTGGCGCGAGACTATCTTACCCAGGCCGGGGTGCTGGACTGATTGCCCGCGCCGGGTCCATCCAGCGAAACGAACGGGGGTCCGGGGTAGCGTTGTCTGCGCCGGGCGTCCTGTTTGCGGGTCTTGGTTTGTTAAGCTTAACGGTGCCGTTCATGACATTGGCCGCCAACCGGATTGTTGCTGGCCAAGGTGTGATGTCTTGGAACGTCGCAGACCCCGTGGCGACATGGCCCGGCGTTGGGGCGGTCTTGCTGGGTCTTGCGTTTGGTCTGCCGGCACGGTTCGCGCGGCTTCGTCTGTGTGGCGCGGTGTTGGGGCTGGTTGGAGTTCTGTGGCTATTGATGCAGGGGGCACCGGCGCTGCTTGATCAAGCCGGAGAATACGCCAGAGTGTCACCGGCCATGGGCTTTTGGTTCTTGTTCGCGATATTTTCGCTGCTGTTGGTGGATGCATTGTTGGCGATGGCACCCGGCCCGTTGGCACGCGGCGGATTGCTTGCCGTGGTTGTCGGCGCGATGGGTGCGGTCTTGTGGTCCGGTCTGTTATCCGACCTGTCCATCCTCAGGGAATATTCCGCCCGGAGCGACGCCTTTTATCGGGAATTTCTGCGCCATCTGGGGTTGGCTTTCGGATCTCTTGGTGCGGCGGCGGTGATCGGATTTCCCGTCGGTATCTTGTCGCACCGTCGCGCCGGATTGCGTGCCGCTATTCTGCCGATACTCAGCTTTTTGCAGACGGTTCCGTCGCTTGCCATGTTCGGTCTGATGATCCCGCTTTTGGGTTGGGTGGGCCACACGGTCCCGGGCGCACAAGCGATCGGGATTGCGGGTATTGGGTTTGCGCCCGCATTTCTGGCCTTGGTGCTGTATTCATTGCTTCCTGTGGTGGGCAACACCGTTGCCGGGTTGGCATCAGCACCCCCAGCCGCAGTCGAAGCCGCCCGCGGCATGGGCATGACGCAGCAACAGCGTCTTTTGCGGGTAGAGCTGCCATTGGGCTTGCCGATCATCCTGACAGGACTGCGTATCGTGTTGGTGCAAAACATCGGCCTAGCGGTCATTGCCGGGCTGATCGGCGGTGGTGGTTTTGGCACGTTCGTGTTTCAGGGACTGAACCAAACCGCGACCGACCTGATTTTGTTGGGGGCGCTGCCCACCGTTATTCTGGCGCTCGCCTCTGCGATCGTGATGGATATCCTGGTCGAACTCACGCGGCCGACAGCGAAGGAAACTGCATGATCGAAATTGATCGCATCACCAAAATCTATGCAGACACCAAGGCTGTCGACAGCGTTTCGATGACCGTCGAGACCGGAACGATCACCGTAATTGTCGGCACGTCAGGGTCTGGCAAGACGACGTTGTTACGCATGATAAACCGGCTGGAAGAACCGACCTCTGGCGAAGTACGCATCAACGGGGTACCGACGATGTCGGTCAAGCCGCATATACTGCGGCGGCGGATCGGTTATGCCATTCAGGGTCACGGGCTGTTTCCTCACCATACGGTGGCCCGAAATATCGGAGCGGTCCCTCAGCTGTTGAAGTGGTCGCGGGCCGAAATCAACGCGCGGGTGGATGAATTGCTTGCGCTGTTTTCAATGGAACCCAAGCAGTTTCGCGACCGCTATCCGGCGGAATTGTCCGGGGGGCAACAGCAACGTGTCGGCGTGGCACGGGCATTGGCGTCCCGGCCCGACCTGTTGCTGATGGACGAACCGTTTGGCGCGCTCGACCCCATCATCCGGAACCGCGCCCAAGAAGATCTGCGCCGTATACAGCAAAAGCTCGGGTCGACGATCATGCTGGTAACCCATGATATGGAGGAAGCGATCCTCTTGGGAGACCGCGTGGCTGTTATGGACGGGGGCAAGCTTGTCCAGCATGGCACACCGGCCGAGATCATTACCAGACCGGCGACGGCATTCGTCGCGAATATGGTGGGCGATGTGGAGCGTCCCCTGCGGTTGCTGTCGCTAATTCCGCTTGGTGAAGTTGTCGAACCCGGCGCGGCAAACGGTGATGCCCTGTCAACGAAGGCCAGTCTTCGCGACGCGCTGTCGGCGTGCCTGTGGACTGGTCGCGAAGCTGTACCGGTGGAGAACGACGGCGTCGTCGTAGGACGTGTAACCCTTGATACCATCCGCGCACGTGCGGAGTTGCACGCATGAGCATCGGAATGATTCTACGCCCGCTCCTGTCAGCGTTGCTGCTGTTGCTCGTGCTGTGGCCCGAATTATTCACACCGGTATTTGCGCCGCTGGCACCGAATGGCGGGCCGGTAATCTATGCCCGTGCTACGTTGTTGTCCTTGTCGCTTAGCCATCTTGGCCTTGTTTTCGTGGCCTCCTTGGCGGCCACCGTGGTTGCGGTGACGCTGGCCATTTTTGTGACTCGTCCGGTGGGGGCATCGTTCCGGCCCCTGTCACGGACGGTCGCCAATATGGGGCAGACATTTCCCCCCGTTGCCGTGTTGGCGTTGGCGGTTCCTGTTTTGGGGTTCGGGCCGGGGCCGACCCTTGTGGCGCTTTTCCTGTACGGTTTGTTGCCGATATTCGAAAATGCAATGACTGCCCTATCGAACCTGCCCGCTGCAACGATGGAAGCGGCGCGAGGTCTTGGGCTGACCAGATGGCAGCGCCTGATACGCGTGGAATTGCCGCTTGCGTTGCCTGTGACACTGACGGGCATCAGGTTGTCCGCGGTCATTGCCCTGGGTACCGCCACGATCGGGTCAACGGTAGCGGCCCGCACGCTGGGCGAAGTGATCATCGCCGGCCTTTTGACCAACAACACGGCTTTTGTCCTGCAAGGCGGGCTTATTGTCGGGCTTTTTGCGGTATTGATATATGACGCTCTGGTGCAGCTTGAACGATATCTGGCGCGCCGCACAGGAACGGCCAATACACCAAAGTCGATGCCATGACCCACGGCCAAACGCAGATATACGCCCATTGCGGGGCCTCGATCGCCAGTCACCATCTGCATTTATGTCGGCAAGCCGTGGCGCATTTCACCATCTCGAAACCGTCGTCCGGACCAATGCATTGAACAACGTTTGGCAACCCATTTCCGAAACATAACAGGAGGAGACCCATCATGACCCTGAATGAAACCCAGTCAAAGCTTTGCGACGAGAATTCCACTGACTTTTCGGATCTTAAGGCGGTTATTTTCAACACCAGCCTGAAGAAGGAAGAAGAAAAGTCCCATACGAAGCTGCTGCTGTCCGTGGCGGGGGACATCATGTCGCGTAACAAGGTCGAAGTCGAATACATCCACGTGGCGGCACAACAGATTGCGATCGGCGTTTACCCCGACATGACTGAACACGGGTGGGACCGTGATGAATGGCCAGCGTTATGGAAAAAGGTCGCGGCCGCCGATATTCTGATCATGGGTACGCCGATTTGGCTAGGAGAGGTAAGTTCGCTGTGCCGGGTTCTGATAGAACGCTTGTACGCGATGTCGGGTATGTTGAATGAAAAGGGCCAAAGCATCTTTTACGGCAAGACAGGTGGCGCGGTGGTGACCGGGAACGAAGACGGTATCAAAAACTGCGCCAGCAGTATTCTTTATGGGATGAGCCATTTGGGGTATACGATACCGCCACAGGCTGACTGTGGTTGGATCGGCGAAGCCGGCCCGGGCCCATCTTATGGTGATGACGTCGAAGGGGGGCCAGCCGGGTTCGACAATGAATTCACCCAACGCAACGCGACCATCATGACGTGGAACCTGATGCACATGGCCCGGATGTTAAAAGATGCCGGAGGTCTGCCGAACCATGGCAACGACCGCAACGCTTGGAAGGCCGGCTGCCGTTTCGATTACGAAAACCCAGAACACCGGGCCTAGGCGCCCCCGCTACATGCTAGGGCGACAAGGCCCTTTGGTCCGTAGGGTCTTGTCATCATCCCCGGGGAGCGCCACGACGGTATCGAACGATGATCCCGTATGCTATTTGAGCACTATGGCTTGGCCATGGGGCGTTTCGATTGCAGCTTGTTGCCACCGGGATTTGACCTCGGCAAGATCAGGTATCGTCGTGAGCGCCTTGTCGGCAACGATTTTTTCGAGCGCCGACAGCCAGTGTTCATAATAGCTGCGGACTGTTCCCGAGTGGATTTCCTGCGATAGGGTATCTGCCCATTCCTGCCATTCAAAAACGCCGTTTTGGTGTAGGTTCACCGTCATTGCAAACGCCTGAGCCTCCCATGGCTCGTTAAATACCGGTTCGTCCCCCTGAAGCTTGATGCCGGGTAGCTTGGATGCGTCTGTTGGGTTCATTGCAAGGCTTTCAAATAGGGTTCCCACAGATCAAGAGAAACGGTGTCGGCCGCGTTCCCCTGCTCTCCCCATAGGTCCCGGGATGTAAAGGTAACTTGATAAAGCCAATGTGGGTCTTCGCCCAGACCTGACGCATTACTGTCGGGGAACACGTGAAACCCGTGAACCTTGGTTATTTCACCGGCCTTGTCGCGCGCATAGCGCGGAAGCCGGGTATGGGTGCGGGGGTGGTTGTTTATCGTCTTGATACGGTCGCCAACTTGCCAAGCCGGATGCCCTTGGGCCGGGCGATCAGCGGGCCCGCCTGCGGATAACACGGTTTCGACGTCCGATGCTTTCAGCTTGGGTTTCACGGCGGCGGGCGCATCAATCACGTTCCCGGTTTCGATTTCGGTTTCGGAAATCATCGAACGTTGTTTCATCATCCGGACAGCCGCATCTATCCAGATCTTGTAATAGGGGGTCAGCATATAGTCGGCGGGATGCATATTTTCGCGAGTATACCTGGACGTGTCGATATTCCACTGTCCGCAGGCCCCCAATGCAATGGTCATACCGAACGCACGTTTTTCCCAGTCTGCATGAAACAACGGTTCGTCTTTTTCGATTGCAATAGGCCCCAGGCCCATCATGCCACCCAGATCAGCCCCGCCATTCATGGCCGGTCACCCGGTGCTGATGCCAACGCTGTGCCGATCATTGAATCGCGGGTGACAAGACGGCTCAATTCGCTTTCTGTCCAGCCTTCGGTCCCTGCCGGCCTTTGCGGGATGACAAGATATCTGACCTCGGACGTCGAATCGTGAACCTCTATTCGTGTCGTCGGCGGCAGGACCAATCCGAATTCTTCCAGGACACCGCGGGGATCAAAGACCGCGCGCGAACGGTACGGCGGCGACTTATACCAAGCGGGTGGGAGCCCCAGCACCGACCACGGATAGCAAGAACACAGGGTGCAAACGATCAGGTGGTGCTGCGTATCAGAGTTGAAAACAGCCTCTATGTGTTCGCCTTGGCGTGATGTGTAGCCAAGCGAATGGATCGCTGCCGTCGAATCGCTTTCGATCCATTCGCGAAATTCAGGGTCGCACCAGGATTTGGCTACGACATGCGCGCCGTTCTGTGGACCGATTTTGGTTGTATAGGTCTGGACGATTTCATCGACTGCATCGCTATCTATATAGCCCTTGGCCGAGAGTACCGTTTCAAGCGCCCGTACCCGGGCATCTATGTCGGTGAGATGCGAGTGGTCATGATGATGGGAATGACCGTGATCATGACTGGAAGAATTTTTCTCAAGGCTCATAAGCACCCCCTCTTTTGTCTCTGTTCAGTATAGGGCCGAATTCAATTATATTCGATCATATTCATTCAGCGACATGAAGTCCTACTGTATTTCTGGTGTCCCCCATCAAGCCAGGCATTGATCCGTTCGATGATGCAAAACTACTGGACCTGAAATTCAGCGTTCTATGTTATTTTGCTAATAAGTCACCTTTGCCGGGGCGAGGGCGGCGCGTGATTGTAGATGCAGGAACCGAACATGCCGAATACGCCACATTATCCTGTCAGGGCAGCCTTTATAAATCTCAAGATTTCTCGGGGGGGGGCACCAGAGATCATTTATAAAACGCCATCCATACTTTGCATAGGGGAGCCGCAATGTGGACTGATCTGATAAATGAATTTTCGGCCGGATCGGGTTTGCCCGTCACCGTTGTGGTAACGAGAACCCTGGCAACGGTGGTCTTTTGTGGCCTGATCGGGCTGGAACGTGAAAGATCCCGAAGACCGGCGGGCCTTAGGACCCATATGCTGATTGGCCTTGCCGCCTGCATCTATAGTCTGTTGACGCTGGCATTGCTGTCGCGTGCGTCTGATTTCGGTGACACCGTGCGTATGGACCCTCTGCGTATCATCGAAGCTGTCACAAGTGGCGTTGCTTTCCTTGCGGCGGGGTTGATTGTATTTTCTCAGGGCAAGGTCAGAGGGCTGACAACGGGTGCCAGTATGTGGGTCGCAGCGGCAGTCGGCGTCGCAAGCGGTTTGGGCGAATGGGTCATCGCCGGAATGACAACGGTTCTGACGCTGATAATAATCGCACTGGTGCGCAAGCTCGAGAAGAGCGCCGGAACCTATCATGGAAATGGATGAATCCTATGTGGGACTGGCTTGCGCAAAACTCTTCGCTGGTTCAGGCGAGCGTGGGCGGCATTACCGCCTTGGTCTGGATCGTCTATCTGCAAATACTTGTGATAGGATTTCGGCGTCAACGCAGAACCAAAATCTTAATTCACCTTGGGGGAAGCCAGGGCCTTGATGCGCGAACGTTCATCAGCAATTTGGGCTTCGAGCCGATCTACATCCTCGAGATAATTTTGACCATCTGGTCATCGGATGGTGAGAGGGAAACTTTCATTGCAGACCGCACAGAGATTGCCAAAGAGGACCTTTCATCACCCAGTGCCACCACGTTTCAGGGGCCTCTGAAAAGCGGCAAACTGGTTGATATCGGCAGCATTGAAGATCTGTTGCAACGTGCCCGCCAAAATACAGCCGAGGAAATCCAACTCGAGGAAATCTCGCGGGTGGAGCTAAAGGTGGCGGCTATATCGGCTGCAAGTACCGCGATCGTCGCGGCGAAGCGGCAATTCTATCTGGAGTTTGAAAACGACGAATGTCGGATCCGCCCTAAAACGCTTTATGCCACGCAGATCCGTTCCTGGTGGGGCAGACAACACACCAAGCGCCAGTTGCAGGCGCATCTAAAACACTGACGGACCCCTGTTCCAGTCATAAACGCTGTCACGAAGGCTTGGCTTGCCCGCACATCAGTCGACGGCTTTGCCCAGTTTGTCAGCTTTGGAAGCACCGCGTTCGCCCATTGGTTCGTCCGGTCCGAACGTCGTGTCGTGCGTTGTTTGGGCTTCCATCTCGGCGTTGAGTTCCGCCCCAAGAAGGACGATGAACGCTGATATCCACAGCCACATCAGCAGAATGATAACGCCGGCCATGCTCCCGAAAGACGCATTGTAGTTACCGAAATTCGTGACGTAGATCGAGAACCCGATCGAGGCCACGATCCAGATAACGCATGCTGCTATGGCACCGGGTGTCAACCATTCCCATTCGGCGTCGTCTCTGGACGGGCCAAAGCGATATAGTACACCCAGCCCGAAAACGGTCATCAACGCCAGCAGCACCCAAACGGAAAATGTCATCACTGTTTCCATCCACCCGGGCAATGTGACGATGCTCAGCACTGCCGGTATGGCCAAGGCCGCCAACAGGCCGACCAAGACACCGAATATCAGGAAAAGCGTGAGGCCAAGGGTCCAAAGTGTTTTCTTGATGAACCCGCGTTTTTCTTCTTCGTTATACGCGACGTTTAACCCTTCGATCAGGCTACCCATACCTTTAGACGCGGAATATATCGCCAACAAAAGGCCTAATATAAACGCGAAGCCAAGTCCGGTTTGCTGGGACCCGGCAACCGCAACCGCTTGGTCCAGAATAATCTGCGCAGCATCCTTGGGGATAAGCTGAGTAAGAGACTGAAGCTGGTTTGCCACCTGCACAGGATTCAGGATCAATCCGCCTAGCGCCATCAGTGCGGTGATTGCCGGAAAGATTGCCAACAATGCATAAAACGCGACCCCGGCTGCTATAAGACCTACATGATCTGAGCCAAGCGATGATTTCACACGCAAAATTATGTCCTTCCACCCTTTTTTCGGAATCTCGGTGGGGCTGTCTGCGTGTCTTCCTCGTGCCATGGCGGTGGCCTCCTCAGTAGATAAGTCAGCCCGCGCACAACGCGCAGGCTGATAGTCTTTGTATCAGCAGATGCTCACGATTTCTTGGTATCGCCTACATTCTGCTTTTTGGCTTCTGCCTCGGCGGCGTCGGCTATGCGCTTGCCTGACGATTTCGCCTTGTCCATGACAGCTTGCGCTGCCGTGTCCGCAGGTGCCGCGTCGTCGGCATTTTGCTTGGCCTCACGAGCAATCTTGGCGGCTTCGTCCTTGGCGGCTTGTGCCACTTTGCCAAGTTTGGCCTTTTCCTCGTCAAAGATACGCTCAGCTTCGTGCATCAGATAGTCGCTGTGCTCACCCAGATATTCGTCTTCCATCCGACTGCGGGGCAGGGCTGCACCCAAAGCTGCACCAAGAGCCACTGCAAGAGCACCGGCAATCAGAGGCTGCTCTTCAAAGATATCGACCGCCCGATCACGACCTTGACGGCTGTAGGACGCAGCGGCCCGACGCGCCTCTACGGCTCTTTCGCGCGCCGCGACCACACGGTTGCGTGCTTCTTCGGTCAGGTGTTCCGTACCTTCGGACAGACGCGCACGCCACGCCGCAGCACGTTCGGATGCGTCATTGGCCATGCCACGGGCACCCTCAGCAATGGATTTCCCGGTCTGAGAAACCGAGCTAGCCGCGCCTTTTGCCGTTCCGGCCACGGCAGACCCGGCATTGCGGGCGGTATCGGCTGTCGCTGAAGCGGCCCCCGATATGCTGCTACCTGCGCCAGACGCAGCACCGCGCAGCTTGCTTCCCATGCCTTCGTGGTCATCGTCATGGTCAACGCGCGCCCATGAAGGGGTGTTTTGATAGTCGTTGTTGCGGCCGGAATAATAGGGCTTGTTCGGGTTGCCAGGCTGTGGGCCAAGCGAACGCGCCCGGTGCGACGTCGGGTTCGAGGCATCGTAGCCTCTGGACGAAGACATGCGACCGTCGTAATCCATATCTATCCGGTCATCATCATGCTGGTGGCCGTAATCGACATGCCGAACCCGGCGAACCGAAGTATGATGGCGCTGGCCACCTGTCCTGTCGCCCATCATCAACCAGGCCAGACCAACGCCTGTAAGCGCCAGTGCAACCGGGTTGCGCTTGACCGCATCAGAAACCGACCGGCCGATGTCACCGCCGTGTTCACGGAACTGGTCGGTGAACTGACGGGCAAGCGTTTCTACCGAAAATCTGTCTTGCAGATCATCAAGTGTGTTGGACAAACCGGCGCGCTCACGTTCGATCTCGCGTTCGATTTCTTCGGGGCTACGTGTATCACTTGTCATCATAAACCTCCTTAACGGCTTGCGCATCGCGCTTTACATTTTTTGCAGTACGGGTTGGGGCAAGGCTGCTGAGTTTTAGATCGTTCGTGCCTTTGCTCACCATGATATAGGCGACGATTGCCAGCGTGATGCCTACGATAAGCGCCGACCAACCTGCGGGAATACCCGCTTCGGTAAGGGCTGCGACAAGTGCGGCAGTCAGAACATTCAGCGCGGTCAATGCCACCACGACGGCCCCTGCGATCATACCAATCGCGATACCGGCACTTTTCAGATTGTCGTTGATTTCAGCACGAGCAAGGTCGACTTCGCTACGCACAAGAGAGCTGACGTGAGTGAGAGCGTCGCTCAGCAGGCTCCCAGTCGTTTTATTCGGATCGGTGGTCATAGGTTGTTCCTTTCACGGTTTGGGGCGATCGCCGGAGATTGAACGCCGCCCGCTTGATTGGCGGTGCTGGAAGGGATGCCGGGGGCAGGTCTCGCCATCCGGTCATCGTTACGGTCACCGTAGTCAGCCCGCGATGAACCAGTGCGAGAGGCCTTGGCGAACCGGGTGGCAGCAAAGCCGATCAAAGCCGCGCTTCCCAAGAACACCAGAGGATTGCGCTTTGCAAAGTCGGAAACGGCAGTGACCATCTCGCCCAGATCTTTGTCGCGCAGCGAGTCGGACGCGTCTGCCAAACCGTCCGCGATTTGGCTGAACGTGCGTTCCTGAGGGGAGCCGCGGCGCATTTCGTCTGCGGCGGTGCGCAGAGCGGATGACACGTTCTTTACTTCGTCAGCCGCGGCATCCTTGGCTTGACCCGCATAGTTGCCGGCTTCGGTTGCGACGGTGTCGGCGACGTCTTTTGCGTGGGCTTTCACCTGCTCGGATGCCGACCCTGCGGCTTCCTTGGCTTTCTCTGTCATGGAAGTGTCGGTGCCGGTGCTATCTTTGTTGATGTTAGTCATGGTAAATTCCTTGCGTTAAAAGATCAGATTGATAACCGCGAGTACGACCACGATTAGGCCGATAAGATAGAAGATGCCGTACATTGAAATTCTCCTCGTCTTTTCAAGTTTTCGTTATTGATTGAATAACGCGGCTGGCAAACGTTCGTTCCAGACGAATTGGACGAACAGGAGGTATAAATTTCACCTCATGGTTGGATTGCGGCACGGGGCGGGTCGGGAAAGCCCCTGTCTATACCTCAATAAACGCGTGGTATCTGTTATCTGTCGTCGCCTCGGCATGGCCTCAGCGACATCCAAGGTGATCGAACGGTGTGATGCAATGTCGCAGCCGTGCAGGCGCGATGTTGGCAAGGGATCGAATACCCCGATTTCAGGAAAAAGCGGGTACATCGAGCACGTGAAACGGCATTGACAGACTGCGCGAGGCAGGTCGCTAACCGGTACCGCGGCAACCTTGACGCCACCGGTGCATTCACGATGATACGCTGCCGATCAGATGGACTGGGCGTTGAACAGGCACCGCTGGTCAACCGGCCCGCGGGGTATGCTCTTTGTGCAGTGGGGGCACCTTGGGGCAGAGCAAGGTGCCACAGCCGACCGAGTATCGTAAGCAAGGTCCGAAGGATCTGCCTACGAAAACAGGTTTGGCCTAGGAGAGGCTGATTTAGTACGATGTCAGGCTCGAACGAGTTTCACATGGTAGCTGCGCGGGGCGGTCTCGACTATTTCAACGGTGTCACCGGACCGCGCAGCATTCCTTTCGAAGAACGTCCGTACCCAAGACCGATCGCGGAAAATCTTTTTCGAACCATCAATGTCGGTAGCAATCGAAGCCACGCCACCCCAATGGATCGTCAAGGTGGATGGCGCAGCACTGGCCTTGTTGCTACCGCCGATGACCTCTGATGGGAAGGCGCTGATAAACTCGCGCAGATAGAAATGGTTGTTGTCAAGGTTGCCCTGGGTGAGCACGCTGCGCCCAACTACGATCTCGGTTGATACTGGACGCAAAAATACGGTTTCGTTCTCCTGAGAACGGGGTTCACGTCGAGGATGATCGTCCTGCACAGGAGAACTTGGAACGATGTGTTCTTCAACGTCAATGACCTCAAACACCTCTTCGACGCCCTTTGCACCGTTCTCGGCCAGTAGCACAACTTCTGCAGCGGCACGCGCGTCCTCGCCCGCGTCATGATGCTCGAAACATAAACCGAGGTGCTGCTTCAAAGAAGCAAGACCATGCCCGCCGTTGCCTTTCAATTCTGGCCAAGCGGCTCGTGCGACGGTGATACTGTTCTGCCATTTCCAGTTGGGCTCTGCTCGACCAAGCGCAGCACAGGCTGCGCGGATAGCGCTGCGATCGAAGCCAGAATGTTGATAAACCGGAACGCCTTCCAACCGCTTTTCCAGCAGGGCAAGCACTTCTTCGATACCTGCCGCTCCCTTGACCATTTCGGCGGTGATGCCGTGCAGCCAAGTGAAGACCCAGCGGTCGGTTCCGGGATCGACCAAGGCAACCCAGCTCTCGATCTGATTATCGGGGCGAACGCAGGCAAGTCCCACCTGGCAGATGCTCCCGCGATCGTGGTTGGCGGTCTCGACGTCCAGTGCAAAGAAGCGGAACGGGCCCTCCGGGAGCATCGGAAGCGGGCCTGAGAAAGGCTCAGGGATGACGGGTGCGGCTGCCTGGGCGCCGCCGCGGAACCGTTCGAGCTGTCGGCCCAGTGCCGCACGTTCGACAGGGCTCAGCCGCAACTCCTCGATCAGTGCATCTACAAGTGTGCTTGGTTCCTCGTAGGGCTCCATGCCGCGCCGGTTCCAAGCGATCATTTCGGTGGGTGCAAGGGCGATGACTTGCGCCTCCAGACCGGAGATATCAGCATGATCCGGAAGTGGCACCCACACAGCACCACAGTGTTGTGCGATAAATGCGTTGCGTAGTTTCTTTGCGATATCACCGTCTGATTTCGTCGCAGGATCATTGCGGCGGCGCCAGAGCCGTCCGGTGTTGTACATGAACGAGAAGTAATGGCTGGTGTTCTCGGAACCAGTGCGATGGCGCTGATGAATGCGCTTGTAGAAAGTCTCGGCTCGCGACGAGGTCGAGCCGATATAGCGGAAGGTGCCCGTGTGGTCGAAGAGGCCATAGATGCCTCGCGCAGCACGCGGAGCTTCGGAGGTCGGTTGCGGCGTTGCCGTTCGGAGCAGGGCCAGGATCTCGGTTGCAGTGGGGATGCTCATGTTTTGCTTCACTTTTTTTCGATACGTTGCCAGGCAACACCGCTGACGATGCCCCAGATGCGATTGTCGTTTGGACGCCGCCACCGCAGGACCGCCATTACGTTCAACCGTGACAGGGCCATGGAGAAATCTTCGTGGTTCTCTTCTGCTCCCTTTGCGCCAATGCGGTAGCTGCCGTTGAGCTGAAGGTCAGGTGTAAACATAGACCCATCCCGCGCAACAGGTACGAAGATCATCTTCTCTGGGACGAGGTCAGCCGTCTTGCCTGTCTCCTGAAAATCAGGTTCCTCTTCCTGCCAGACGGAAGCCAGATAACCCTTCTTCTTCTGCAACCAAAAGGCTGCGCTCAGCGCCTTGATCCCGTTATCGGGGTCGCGTTCAAGGGGGCCATCTGTCTCTAAAAGCAAGTTGCGTACACGGCCCTCGGAGACACCGCCAAGCACTGCCAGCGAGCGCAGATCAACCTCTCCCTCGCCAGAGTCGATCGCCAGCCGCGAGCATGCCAGATCGGCGATCCGCAAAAGAGCATTGTCGCCATCGTCAAGATGCGCAATGTCGCTACGGGCCGCAAAAGCCTTGATCTCAGCTACGAGAGCCCGCACCGGCGCGGGCACGAAGACGACTTCGAAATGCAGGCGACAGTGCTCGCCACCTCTCTGAAACCCAGGGAGGTCAAAGCCATCCCGCACACGCATGCGCCGGCAGTCTCTCATTTGCTTGATGGTCATGTAGTTATCTCGTGCTTAACGATTTAACAAAAACACCTATAGGCGCGCAGTCATCATCCGCTAGTGGCTAAATTTTGTTATGTGTAAAATAACGATGCACGTTAATTAGTCCTCGCTGGGGAGCGTCAAGGGACGCCCGTTAAGACAGGCGGTGGGTAAATGAACCATGTTTTTCCGTCATTTACGCCGCCACCACTTGTATTCAGGAGTCTGAAGCCGATCGGCCTTCGAGCAAGGGCTGCCTCAATGAGCTGAGAGACCGTAATCATACATGCAAAGACCGGTAGGCGCGGTAATTGTAGATGTACCAGCGCTTTTCTTGGGGTCACCGGGCAATATTTCAGTTGAAATGGAGACTTCCGATGGTACACAAGCACGATGAGCTCTCCGGGACTATCTTACCGTAGTGAAATAGACGGGCTGCGCGCAGTCGCCGTGCTACCCGTGATCCTTTTTCACGCAGGGTTGCAATGGGTGCCGGGCGGATATGTCGGCGTGGATATATTCTTCGTCATATCCGGTTTTCTAATTACTGGTATTCTGATGCGAGAGCTTGAAGCTGACCAGTTTTCCATCCTTAATTTCTATGAACGCCGAGCAAGGCGTATCTTGCCAGCGCTGTTTTTCGTGATGACCGTGACGGCGATACTTGCTGCGATTTTCATGCTGCCTTACGAGTTGCGGGATTTTGCGCGATCCATGATTGCCGTAATTACCTTTGTCTCGAATTTCTTTTTCTGGTCCGAAGCCGACTATTTCGCGACAGCAGCCGAACGGCTTCCACTATTGCATACCTGGAGCCTTTCCGTGGAAGAACAGTTCTATATCCTGTTCCCAGTGGTGCTGTGGTTGTTCTGGAAGTACTGGCGGGGCGGACTTGTTTCGGCAATGGTCGTTGTGTCGCTGGCATCTTTGGCACTAGCGGAGTTCGTGGTCCACCGGTCACCGGCCACAGCATTCTACTTACTACCCACAAGAGGGTGGGAGTTGCTGTCCGGTTCGCTCGCCGCGGTTTATCTATTGAAGCGTGGGGCGTGTGGGCGTGTTGCTGGGGAGGTTATCGGTGGCGTAGGCCTGTTGGCTATCCTCTTTTCAATCTTGTTTTTCGATGAGGGCACGCCTTTCCCATCTATCTGGGCGCTGGTTCCTGTACTGGGAACGGTTGGCATTCTGGTTGGCGCTTCGGGACAGACTTTTGTGGGTCGGATCCTGTCTTTACGGCCAGCGGTGTTCATCGGACTAATCAGCTATTCGGCATATCTTTGGCATCAACCGCTATTCGCGTTTGCCCGTGTTATAGCAGACGAGGCGGACCCTTCGGATCAGTTGATGATCGGTTTGGCAGTATTGTCTCTCGTTTTGGCATGGGTCAGCTGGCGTTTTGTGGAGGAGCCGTTTCGGCGGAAAAACCTATTCAGTGCCGGGCAGATTTTTCTTCATTCGTCCTTTGGGGCTGCCGCCCTCGGAGGCTTGGCAGCTATCTTTCTTTTGTCGCAAGGGCTTGAACGACGGTTTCCCGAGGATCAGCGGTCTTGGCTTGTGAAAAGCAGAGAGGAATATACGGTCTACGTGAGAGGCGGACACGGCAAAGTCGTAAACAAGCCTCTTTCCCACAGTCAGCCAAACCTTTTGCTCGTCGGGGACAGCTTCAGCGAGGACTTTTACAACATGATGTTGGAAAATGAGGCCTTCACAGATCATTCTATCACCGCTATCCGCATGTCATCGAGCTGCCAGTTGAATTTCGGGTTTTCCTGGGATGAAACACGTTCTTTGATTCCAGAAGACAAGAGAGCAAGCTGTTCAAGACAAAGGTTGACAGAGAAAGACCTGGAGAAAATCCGAAGCGCCGATGTTGTGATCTTTGCGTTCAAATGGCGAGAGTGGAGTGCCAGGCGCATGCCAGCCGTCCTGGCAAATCTTAACCTCAACCCCGAGCAAAAGGTTTTTGTCATTGGCAGCAAAAGAATGTTGTCAAGACGGGGGACGATGCAGCTGGACGATCCGACAGGCACGTTGGTTGAACCACCCGCCAAGGATATCGAGACGTCTCGGCTTTTGAGAGAGACGTTGCCAAAAGGTGTGTTTGTCGACACGCTGGCGCTTTTATGCCCTAACGGGTGCCCGTTATTCACCGCAGATGGCGCGCTGATTTCTCATGACGGCTATCACCTGACACGCGCGGGCGCGCGCCATATCGGCGGTGTTTTGTTCGCTACGCCTCCGTTGGCGGCGTACCGACAATAAAAAATCGAAACACCCTCCGTATTAAATCCTGTATTAACGGATCTGTGCGCTTCCTGTAATTGGGCGTTGTGCGGCAACCGTACGCTTCTTGCGCCTCATTCTCGGCCGTAACAATGTTCGGAACGCAGACGAAGGCGCTCACCAATTCGGCAATGACCGCTACCAACGTTTCCGGCCCGAATGATTACTTTTTTACATCAATGAGGCAAAAAAAAATGATGACAACACATCAGCGCCATTATTTTGCCCGAATGCTCCGATACCAAGTTGAGGTTGTCAGTGCTCGTCAGCGGAATGCCTAAGGTGTGACATTATTGTTGCTCAGCTAACAGACTTCTATCTTTGGTTGATTTTTAAAATTTAAGACGCAAAATACTAACACAATATTTGGAGTAAACTTATGGTAGCCGGGTATATATTGATAGGAACCTTCGCCGGACTGTTAACCTCTCTTGGCGCACTTTTGTCAGGGTTTTCATTCCTGGTAGCTCTCGGTCTTTATTGTCTAGTAAGCGCGACCTTGGCAATCTTGCTCCCTGTGGTTCAGGTGGCGGTACAGGCTGTGGTTTCTCTGAAAAATGACCGAAACATCATGCATCATGTGCATGGAAAGGGTAATGCCGGCTCGATCAAACTGGTTTTGTCACAAATATTCTCCTGATTGGAGATGTAGATATAGCTTGGCGTATTTGTCCTACAAACGCTACACGGCAGGTGTATAGAGAGATCTTTGTTGGTCGAATTTGCGGCTGTAAATCTTTAACTCCGACCAGCTTTGCTGCTGTTGAATAGAAGCCTGCAAGTCGAGCCGTGTTGCGTGATCCGCATGTTGAAACGGTGATCTTGTCCAATAATATTGTTGAGATATTTGGATCGGATAATTTCGTCCGTTGTTCTTGCATTCGGAATTTCAAGAACAACGGTCCATCTTATAAGCTTGCCAAAGCTGGAATGGCTTGTTTGGATGGTAATCCGATCTGACACACCATGGATGCCCCTGCTGCGCATACGTTGTTCGTGAGTGCCGCGCACCAGATCGACACGTTCCCGGTGCGCTGCGCGATCCGCTTGCCACTGCGCCGTGATCGCGCGGTTGTCCAACAGGGCCGCTCCACAGGCAATCGTGATGAAACCCGAGGATTGGTATACTGAAGCTTTCGTAGGAAACTTCAATTGCGTACGCGTCCTATGCGCGGCCGGGACATGGCGTGTGCTGCTGCGGGGCCAATGGCTATTTTTCGAGAGTTCGCAAGGCGTTTCTTCGGGACCGATACCCTTGCCGGCAAACTCTCCACCACTAGCGTTGAATCTATGCGCCGGTTGCAGTGCCTTGGTACGCGCCGCGTCGGCGTAGGTGGGTGCGGGAAGCCTGGGGCCAGGCCACTGGACACGGTATAACCAAGCCTTTAGCCTATCAGTCACGCTTGTTTTGAGATGGTCCGTTGCATGACCTTGTGCAAACCCCGTTCCTGTCGTGCAGGCATCCGATCGGGTCACCAAAGCTTCTCCAATATCGGTATCGTTCCTCATGAGCATACAGAGAATTCTGACATTTCTTGAAGTCGCCGAAAGCGGATCGATCATCAAGGCGGCCAAAAAGCTGAACTTGACGCAATCCGCGGCCAGCACACGCATCAAGCTTCTGGAGGATGATCTGCGCCAGCCCTTGTTCGTGCGCTCTGCCTCCGGAATGCGGCTTTCACCGGCAGGGGAACGGTTCCGCCCCTATGCGCTGCGCATGGCGCGGGCCTGGCAGCAGGGGCGGCAGAACATGTCTCAGCGCGAGGATGTCAAAGGCAGTCTCAGTGTCGCGATCCAGCTCACGTCCTGGGCGCGGCTCAGTCATGACTGGATCGGCTGGATGCACGCGAATGCGCCGAATTATCTTTTGCGGGTCGAATCGGACTGGTCCCGCGGCATGATCCGGAATCTGGCGGACGGGTATTTCGACGTGATCGTGACGTCGGTGCCGACGATGGTGCCGGGTTATATCATCGAACCCTACATCAGCGAAAAGCTGATCCTGGTCGCGACAACGCCGGACCTTTCCTTTGCCAATCTGAACAAGGGTTACGTCCATGTCGATTGGGGGCCGCAGTTCAACGAAAAATTCAACCTTGCCGTTGTCATGCCGGTTACCCCGACGGTCACGGTCGGGCTGAGCGATCTGGCCCTACAGATCATTTTGCGCGATGGCGGATCGGCCTATCTGTCCGAGCATGCTGTTCAGGAACAGATTGACCGCCAAGAGCTGTTTGTGGTTGCCGATGCGCCCGAGATGACCGTCCAGCACTATCTGATGTATCCGAAGGTGCATCACAATTCAGAAGGCATCCGACTGGCGGTCGAGGCTTTCCGCGTTGTGGCAGAGCGGCAGGCAGAGACCGTCATGGTCTAGGGTCAGCGCCCCTGCCATTGCGGTTTGCGTTTCTCGACGAAGGCCGCGGCGCCCTCGTTGGCATCATCCGAGGCCATCACCGACGCGAAGTCGCTTTCCAGAGCCTCGAGTGCGGCTGCATCAATCGGATCGCTGCCGGCAATTAGCGTGATGGCGCGCCTGACGGTCGCAATGGAGCGCGGGGCGGAGGCGGCGACACATTCTGCAAGGTAGAGGGCATGTTGGCGCAGGTCTTCGTGCGGCACGACGTGATTTATCAGCCCCGTGCCCTGCATTTCGGCGGCGCTCATGCGGCGACCGGTGTAAAGCATCTCGGTCGCGATATTGACCGGCATGCGCCGCAAAAGCCGCTGAACGGTGACCAAAAAGGGAAGCGTGCCGATCTGCGTTTCGGTCAGACAAAAGCGCGCGCCCGCACTGGCAACGATCATGTCGCAGGCCAGCGCAAGCTCCAGCCCGCCGCCTGCGCAAATCCCGTTCACCGCGGCGATCACCGGTTTGGACAGGGCGGGAAAATGGGTCAGGCCCGCGAAACCCTGCGGGCCATAGTCGACGTTGCCTTGGGCGCGGTCCAGCTCTGCGACGTCACCGCCCGCACAGAAGAAGCGATCTCCGGCACCGGTGATGATGGCGACGCGCAGGGCCGGGTCGGTGTTAAACGCGGCAAACACCTTGCCCAATGCCTGGCTGGTCGCGGCATCGATGGCATTGGCCTTCGGGTTGTCGATCACGATTTCCAGCATCTCGCCGGACCGTGACGTATGAAATCCCGTCATGCCGGACCCGTGAGCTCGGGCGTCGCTGCCGGTGGGGCGGGGACGAGGACTGCCGCCTCAAGCGCCAGCAAGTTCCGGCGCATTTCCTTGCGCTGTATCTTGCCTGTCGACGTGACGGGGATGCCATCAACGACCACGATCCGCTTGGGGTAGCAATGCGCCGCGAGGTTGCGCTTGACCAGCGCCTGAAGCTCCTGGATCAGCACGTCAAACTGAACGTGACCCTCTTGCAAGGTGATCGCTGCCGTCACCATTTCACCACTTCCGGCATCGGGCATGCCCACCACGGCAGCGTCCTTGACGGCAGGGTGCAACAGTAGCTCAGCCTCTACTTCCTCGGGACCGACGCGCATGCCGTTCACCATGATCAGATCGTCGAGGCGGCCATAATAGTAAAGGAAGTTGTCTTTGTCGATCCGGCCCTCGTCGCCGGTGCGGAACCAGCCGTCCAACAGCTTGCTGGCGGTCTGTTCCGGACGGTTGAGATACCCCAGCATGTTCGACGGGCTGTCGAACCAGATGACGATCTCGCCGCGCTCACCGCTGGGCATCTCGGCCCCGAAGGCATCCACGATCTTGATCTTGGCACCCGGCGCGACGCGGCCGACGGATCCAGCGGGGGACTGAAAAAGCGTTGCACAGCCGACAGAGATCTGGTTCGCCTCGGTCAGGCCGAATTCCTCGTTGATCGGGGCTTTGAAAGTAGCGATGGCCCACTTGAAGACCTCGGGCGGCATGGCCTCGCCCCCGGTCATGATGGCACGAATTACAAACCTGGGATCTTGCGGAAACGGTTCCTTGCTGAGCTTGCGCAACACGGCGGTCGCCATGAAGGGGCAGGTGACCTTGTGGTCCTGCAAGGTGCGGTAAATGTTTTCCGCAGTCACGCGACCCGGCGTGCCGATCAGCGTCTTGCCGAAATAAAGCGCCGGAAACACCAGATCGCCGAGTGAGCCCAGCCAGGACCAGTCAGATGCCGTCCAGAAGACATCATCGGGCTGCGGTGCCATCTCAAAGCCAAGCCGAACGCAGTTCAGATGCCCGAGGATCATTCGGTGCCCATGCAACGCGCCCTTGGGCTGGCCGGTGGAACCGGAGGTATAGAAGATCAGCGCCGGTTCGTCGGCGCGCGTGTCCGCCAGCGGATAGGCACCGCAGTCTTGGGCGATCAGCGCATCGAAACCAAGCTCGTCACCCTGCGCCATGCCGCCGGTCACGATGATGTGGCTCACGCCGGGCATGTCCAGCGGCGCGACCTTGTCGGCCCCGGCGCGGTCGGTGATAATCAAATGCGCGTTTGAATCGTTGACGCGAAAGGCAATGCCCTCTCCGGAATAGAGCGCGGCAATCGGCACCGAAACCGCCCCTATCTTGAAGCATGCCAGATGCGCCAGCAGCCCTTCGGCATCCTGCCCCAGTGAAACGACGACGCGGGTCCCGCGATTGACCCCCAACGTCGCAAGACTGTACGCCAAATTGTCAGACAGCCGTTTCAGATCGGCGAAACTGTAGCATCGCACGCAGGTCCCGGTGTCCTCGACCAGAGCCAGCGCGTCGGGGCTTTCTATTGCGTGACGCTCACAGATTTCATGGGCGATGTTCAGCTTTTCCGGCACATGCCAAGAAAAATCCCGGATCAGCTGTTCGTAGGTTTCCGCATCCTTGAAAGTCATGGCCTTATCCTTTGACCGATAAACCCGCGCACATCGCGGCTATCTGCGTTCGATTTTTCCAAGTCCGGTTTCCCAAGAAAACTGGGACTGAAAAAGCGGAATAATTTGATGAGAGCATTCGACAAAATCGAATGTATTGACCGGAACCGGTCGTTTCTCAGGCCCCTTAAAAGCGACGTTTGGGCGGAAATCCGATCACTGGAGGTCTGGCTTTCCAAGATCCAACTCCGCGATACCGCTTGTTTGGCTCACATTCGGTCGTGACTTCACGCAAAACTGTAGACCCGTTTCACGGGATCGCGGGTAACCTGTGCGCGGGGGGTAGCCTAGTCTCCAACGCTTGAAGAGATAGCCCCGCCGGCAATGGTTACGGCGTTTTTCAGGAACTGGTGCATCAAGTCGATCAGAGGTTTGCTTTGCCCCGTTCGGCGTACGAGGTGCGATCAATCCAAACTGCTAACTGATAGCCGCAATTTCGCTGTGTTGCTCGGGCGTCAAAGGAAGAGGTTGGTTTTTTCGACCCGACTTACCCCCTGTGACCAGACCGTACGTGTTGGCTCCGTCTTTCTCAACTTCACCGGCAACTATCCCCCTGATCATGGGGACATGCTGGTTGGTGTCGCGGGGGCTTTTGGATCAATCCGTCAACGTGATCTTCCTAGCCTTCATATAATGATCGTTCTGGGCGCGTTTGGCAGCGGCGTGGATATTTTTGTCTAGCCCGCATTCATATCCAAGGGTCACCTTTTCGCCCATCGGTGGATAGAGCGACAAATTGTGACCTCAGGTCCGGATTCTGATGCTTTTCCCGCATTCATCCTTGATAGCACAAAGACAGTAGTGCCTCGGGCGAGGGCAGGCATTCGGAATTCATTTGCCAGTACAGCACAATTTACAGAAAGCGTCATTCAAACGAACTGACTTAGGCTGATCTGGACTGACCATTCTCAGCACTCGGTCTCGCGTATAGAGAGACCAGCGAGGGTGCAGTCGCTGTAGTTGATCCAACACCAACCCTCGCTGACTTGTCAAACAGACACCTTGGCTAGAATATCCTCCCGCTTGATCTCATTCTTGTACACATTTTCAACTATTTCCCCACGTTGCATGACAATAATCTGGTCTGCTAATTCGAACGCAAAATCAAAGTATTGCTCGACCAAAACAATTGCCATATCGCCCCGGTCACGCAGCAAGCTTATGACTTTTCCGATGTGTTGAATGATGTTGGGTTGTATGCCTTCTGTCGGTTCATCCAACAGCAGTAATTTTGGCTTGGTAATAAGGGCACGGGCGATGGCCAGCTGTTGCTGCTGTCCCCCAGACAAATCGCCCCCCCGACGGTGCGCCATTTCCTCCAGAACGGGAAACAGCTCATAGATATCGTTCGGGATAAAATGCTCTGAGTTTGGCAAGCAGGAAAACCCTGTTTGCAGGTTTTCGCGCACAGTGAGCAAAGGGAAAATATCGCGCCCCTGCGGGACATAACCAACACCCATGTGGGCGATCTTGTGCGCTCCGATTTGCCCCAGCGGTTTGCCGCCTAATGAGATGTTCCCACCTGAGCGAATATGCGTGCCGGAAATTGCCCGGAGCAGACTGGTTTTGCCAACACCATTTGTTCCCATAACACAGGTAACTTCGCCCAGTTTGGCGTGCATGGAGATGTCATAAAGGATTTGCGAATTACCATAGTGCAAGGTGAGGTCTTTTACGTCCAACATACTCTAGCGCCCCAAATAGACATCAATGACGTCTTGGTTCTTTGTTACATGATCCAGCGATCCCTCGGCCAGAACTGCACCTTCATGCAGCACGGTGACCTTGCAATTGAGGCGCCTGACAAACTCCATATCGTGTTCAACCACGACCACCGCACGGGTCTTTGCGGCCTCGACGAGGATCGCGGTGGTTTTTTCGCGCTCGGCAGGTGTCATGCCGGCGGCGGGTTCATCAACAAGCAACAGTTGCGGCTCTTGCGCCAGCAACATGCCAATTTCCAACCATTGTTTCTGACCGTGGCTTAACTCTCCTGACACGCGCAGAAGTGCGTCGCTCAACCCGATCTCGGCGGCAAGGTCGTCGACGCGCTCAAAGTCTGATGTGGACGGCTTGAAGAATAGTACCGCCCAAGGCGCGCGATCCTTGCGCAGGGCCATCATCAGATTCTCCTGTACGGTCTGATCCTCGAACACAGTTGGCTTTTGAAATTTGCGCCCGATCCCGGCTTGGGCGATCTTGGCCTCTGACATGCCAATCAAGGACAGGCTTTTGTGACCCCACAGAATATGCCCCGAATCGGGCCGGGTTTTGCCAGTGATGATGTCCATGAAAGTTGTTTTCCCTGCACCATTCGGTCCGATCACCGCGCGTAACTCTGCACTGGCGATCTGGAACGAAAGGTTGTTGATGGCAAGAAAACCGTCAAAGCTCACCGTCACGCCGGAAACTTCAAGAAGGGTGTTCATACATCCGTCTCCTTCAGCTTGCGTTTGAGCAAATCGATTAGTCCGCCGATACCGTTTGGTGCGTAAAGCGTGACCAGCACAAAGCTGAGGCCAAGTAGTACAAGCCACCAATCCACCCACTTGACTGTGTAGATCCCCAACGGGACATCCGGTGCCTGTCCGCCAGTAAACCAACTTGAGACGAGACTAACCAAGGCGGTACCGATTACCGCACCGTAAAGCCGTCCGCGCCCGCCAATTGCCACCCACACAGCAAGGTAGATCGATGCAATTGGCGCAACTTCGGCAGGGTTGATAATGCCCGCTTGCGGGTAATAAAGCGCGCCTGCTATGCCTGAGATACAAGCGGTCAACGTAAAAACCGCCAATTTATAGGTCTCGACCGAATAGCCCAGAAACCGGACTCGTGCTTCGTTGTCTCGAATGCCCCGAATGACGGAGCCGAACTTGCCAGAGACCACCCATGCGACCAGCAGGTAGCCAAGTGCGAGCGCCAGCGCCGAGGCCCAGAAGAACCACAGTGACACAACCGATTGCGGCGCAGTGACACCGGGCAGGTTTTGTAAGCCAGATAAGCCATTGTTTCCGCGCAAACCGCTCGCATTCTGGAACAGATAAAGCGACAGGCCCAGTGTCATGGCTTGCGTCAGAATCGACAGGTACACCCCTGTGACACGGCTGCGAAACGCCAGCCAGCCAAAGACCAATGCCAATAGCCCGGGTACCAGTACGACAAAGGCCAGTTGCAGCACCAAACTATCGGCAAAGGCCCAGATCAGCGGAAAGTCACTGCTACCCACGACGCCGAATATCTGGTTGCCGATGCCCGCTGTAATCTCTTCGGGCGTCGGGGGCAGGACCCCTTCGGACAGCGAACTGACGACGATCCGGCGGGTGCGTTCGTACATCAGCCACATGCCGATCATATAGCCGCCCAGGCCGAAAAACGCGAAATGACCCAACGACAGGATGCCTGTATAGCCCCAGATCAGGTCCATCGCGATCGCGATCAGGCATAGGCACAGCGTCTTGCCCAAAACCTTGATGAAACTGGTTGAAATGAGGCCGAGGCCGAACCCTTCGGACAGGACCGTCACCGCCAACGTGAACAGAGCGAGGATGCCGAGAAAGATCAGGACCGATGGGTTGCGCGCAATGAATGATCTGTTCATGGTGTTAATCCCCCGCCGCACGGCCTTTGAGGGCGATAATCCCCCGTGGCCGGAACTGAATGAATATGATGATGAAAATGATCATATAGGTCTGGGCCGCCAAGGTGTTTGAAGGGTTCAGGAATTCAACACTCTTTTGAAAGCCGCCAATCATCGCCGCCCCTGCCAGCGTGCCCCAGATGTTTCCGACGCCGCCAACAACCATCGTCATAAAACTCTGCACGATGTAGTCGCTGCCCATTTCCGAGGTTACTTTGGCAAACAAACCGATCGCCACCCCTGCGATCCCGGCAATGCCGGACCCAAGCCCGAAGGTCAGCATGTTTACGCGATCGGGATTGATCCCCATACTCGCCGCCATACGGGGGTTTTGTGTAACTGCGCGCGTTTCCAAACCCAGCCGCGTGCGTTTCATGATGAACAGGAACAGGGCCAGAAACAGTAGCGCGAGAATGAAAATAGCAATGCGGATGTAGCTGATGGAAACCATATCGTTGATGACCCATGCCCCATCCAACCAAGCGGGAGAAGTCAGCGGGCGAGCTTGGGTGCCAAAGATGTTTTTCGCCAGCTGTTGCAGCGCGATGGAAACCCCGAAGGTCGCGAGCAAGGTCTCAAGCGGACGGTGGTAAAGCCAGCGCACAACCAGGCGTTCCAAGGCGACACCGGCGGCGAAGGTCACCGCGAATGCGAGCGGAACCGCGATCAAGATCGAAGCAGTGTGGTTTGGCACAAATATCTGCACCACGTAACCGGTATAGGCACCCATCATGATAAATTCACCATGTGCCATATTGATGACCCCCATGACGCCAAAAGTGATGGCGAGGCCAATGGCGGCAAGAAAATAGATCGACGCTAGCGAAAGAGCGTCAAGACCTAGATCCGCCGCCTGACTGATCGCGACCCGTGTTTCGGTCGAGGCGATTGCAGCCTTGGCAGCTGTGGTGACCGCCTGGGAAGATTCCGTATAGACATCGAAGAAGCGAAAACTCGAAAGGCTTGCGTCGATGTCTGCTTGAGTTATCCGGGGCGGTGCCAGGTCACTGGCGACAAGCGCATCATAAGCCCTGTCACGTGCGGCTTCGGTGGACAATTGCGCCACTGGAAAACCCGCGATCCGGCCTCCTTCAATGTTCGCCCGAAGCGCTGCATCTCGGGCATCCGCCGTAATCTCGGCTGGGGCGATATCCGCATCGACCAAGAGCGCATATGCTGAACTACGTGTCAGCGCATCGGAGCCGGCAATCACCTCTTGGGCGATATTCGCGTCCGGCTTGGTTCGCGAGATAACACGGGTTGTGGCAAGAAGGGGATTAAGGGTTGCGCGAAAATCAACTCCCAGATCCCCTGACATCTCGGTAATCGCGGCCACGCGACGTGACTCATCGCTGTCATAAGCCATGGTCATCAACCGTTCCAATCGCTCCTTCCGGGCCAGGATATCCGCATCTGTCTCGCTTGCGATCGAGGCGCGCAACGGTATGAGCAGTGCCGCCTCGGGATCACGGGCGATCGAGTTCAGCGCATCAACGCGTTTGGCGGGGTTGGGATCGGACAGTTGAAACTGCACCAAAGCGGTGGCGATCATTGCCCGCACACCGCTGTTGGGTTTGAGTTGATCGAGGTCGGCGGAGGCGGCGTTGCCTGCATCCGCACCGTCGTCGAAACTTTGCAGCGTATACGTACCGTCCGCGTTCTTTGTCGCAGCGAAAAACAGTCCATCTGCCCTTCGTTGCCACATGTCCTTGTTCTGCCAAACCTCCAGCACGGTCTGCATCTGTGGCAGTCCACTCGCGACGATCGCATCAATCGCCGGGCCAATGGTGCGCCGCGAACTTTGTTCGATCAACGCCCGTTGGCTTTGTAATACGTCTTGAACGGAGGTCGTTTGAGCCGACCCCCAAGTGGGTAAGGAGAGCGCAAAGCACAAGGCCAGCAGCAAGGTCTTCATAAGCAAATTCCAGGAAATCAGGGGCGGAGGACACGCCGTAACGTGCCCTCGCGGTTGGGTCAGTAGTTAGACAAAATCTGCACGCAGCTTTTTGTCTCGGTATTGTACATACCGCAGCCCAAATCCTTCCAATCCGACTCCAGCTTGGCGGATTCCGGCAGGAAATCAGTCCACGCATCCCCCGGCACTTCCGAAGTCTGGCTGATGATATCGAACTGGCCATCCGCTGTGATCTCCCCGATCAATACCGGTTTGGCGAGGTGGTGGTTGGGCAACATAACAGCGGTGCCTCCGGTCAGGTTTGGAAATTCCTGCCCGTACATTGCCGTACGCACGGCGTCCACGTCGGCACTCCCCGCAGCCTCCACCGCGTTTACCCACATGTTGAAGCCGATATAATGGGCCTCCATGGGGTCATTGGTGACGCGGTCTTTGCCCATGCGGTCTTTCCACGCAGCGATCCATTCGGCGTTAGCGGGCGTGTCTGCGGATTGGAAATAGTTCCACGCGGCAAGGTGGCCGACAAGGTTGCTCGTATCCAGACCCGAAAGTTCTTCCTCGCCGACCGAAAACGCCACCACCGGTATGTCATCGGCAGAAATGCCAGCTGCTGAAAGCTCTTTGTAGAAACCGATGTTCGCATCCCCGTTGATGGTCGATATCACGCCGACTTTCTTGCCGTCCGCACCGAGTGCTGCGACATCGGCGACGATCTTGGACCAGTCGGAATGGCCGAATGGCGTGTAGTTCACAAAGATATCGTCCTCGGCAACGCCTTTGGACTTCAGATAGGATTCTAGGATATTATTGGTTGTGCGGGGGTAGACATAATCGGTACCCAGCAGCGCGAATTTCTCGATGCCCAGTTCTTCCAAAAGGTAATCGGTCGCGGGGATGGCCTGCTGGTTCGGCGCGGCTCCTGTGTAAAAAACGTTCTTGGAGCTCTCTTCGCCTTCGTATTGCACGGGGTAAAACAGTAAGCCGTTCAACTCTTCAATAACCGGGAGAACAGACTTGCGGCTCACGCTGGTCCAGTTGCCAAAGATGACATCGACATCCTGCACCGTTAGCAATTCGCGGGCCTTTTCGGCAAATAGTGGCCAGTCAGACGCGGGATCGACCACAACCGCTTCAAGTTGACAGCCCAGCACTCCGCCCTTGGCGTTTTGCTGATCAATCAGCATCAGCATCGTGTCTTTCAATGTGGTTTCCGAAATCGCCATCGTACCGGACAGCGAGTGCAGCACCCCCACTTTGATCGGGCAATCAGCGGCCATGGCAGGTAGGCTCGTTAATGTGGCAAGAGCAGTCGCAAGAGCAATTTTCGTTTTCATATGATATCTCCGCGCAGGGACACCGGCCGCACCTTGCTCTCGCAAGACATGGCGATTAGCTACTCCCTGCAACTTAAATGTTGCAAACCGTGTGGCGGCCGTTCTGAGGTCCAATTCATCCGGTCGTCACACACCCATTCTTTCTCTGTCGCGATTCGACAGTCTGGGATGCGCTATGGTTGTTGCGTCGCAGCACTAAGGGCAAATTTGTCTGTGCATTAAGTCATTCATCATACGAGAATGCTCAAATGTTGTGCGTCATTCGCCGTAACTGCCTTGCATTTGATCGTTTGCACGATTTCGGCGAATGCTTTTCGTCTAATCTCTGCCGCATCGCTGCTCTATGTGATGGAATTACAGGCGACACGACAGATCGCCGGAGCCACTTATCAACCAATCCCTTCATATCGATTTGCCTCAAACGGGGCTGTCCCAACCGCGCGCAATTGGCTCGGGGAAGCTGTCTGTCTTTGGGGATGAGCACGGCATGACCCGCCTGCACGACCTGCGCCAATCAGGAGCGCTCAGGTTGGTACTTCCACAGACCCACCGACCGGATGCCGAAGCAATACTGGTCAATACGGCGGGTGGCATCACCGGCGGCGATCAGTTTTCCCTTTCCCTGAAGGTGCAGACAGGTGCCGCCCTGAGCATTACCACCCAAGCCGCCGAGCGCGCCTACAGGGCACAAAGTGGCGAGATTGCCCGCGTTACCACCGACGTGTCGGTTCAGGACGGGGCCAGCCTGAATTGGCTGCCACAAGAGTTGATCCTGTTTGAGCGTTGCGCCCTTCGGCGCCGTTTGAATGTCGAGCTGGCCCAGCACGCCCGTCTGTTGATGGTGGAGTCCGTCGTCTTTGGCCGCGCAGCTATGCGCGAAGTGTTGCGCGACGTGAGTTTTCAAGACCGTATCCGGATCACCCGAGATGGCCGCCCGCTCTATATCAACGGCATGGATCTGCACGGAGACGCCGCCGCACACCTCGCCCGCGCCGCCGTTGGAGATGGGGCCGGTGCCATGGCAGGCGTCGTGATGGTCGGCCCGAGAGCGCAGAACCATCTCAAAGCGGTGCGCGCCCTGCTGCCTGAAACTGCCGGTGCCAGCATGCTAGCTGACGATGTGTTGGTGATCCGCCAGCTTGCCGCCGATGGTTTTGAGCTTCGGCGCAACTTGGTGCCCATCCTTGAACTTCTTTCCAACAACACTTTACCCACGTCGTGGAGACTATAGACCATGCAGCTGACCCCCCGCGAAAAAGACAAACTGCTGATTGCAATGGCCGCCGAAGTCGCCCGAAAACGCTTGGCCCGGGGGGTCAAGCTGAACCATCCCGAAGCCATCGCCTTGATCACTGACACGGTCGTCGAGGGCGCGCGCGACGGGCGTTCCGTCGCCGATATGATGGAGGCCGGTGGCCACGTCGTCACCCGCGATCTATGCATGGAAGGCATCGCTGAGATGATCCACGAAGTGCAGGTCGAAGCCACATTTCCCGACGGGACCAAGCTGGTTACTGTCCACAACCCCATTCGTTGAACCTGTACAGAAGGACCTGAAATGAAACATCTGCTTGCCCCATTTTTTTACCTGTTCACCGCCACGTTGGCCGCAGCGCATAACAACGCAAATCTACATCATCACCTGAATGATCCCGGCTGGCTGCCTGTCGTCGGGGGGATTTTGCTCATTGTGGCGGCCTCGGTCCTGCTGGCGACCCGCAGATGATCCCCGGCGAGGTTTTTCCTGCCTCCGGCACACTGACCCTGAATTCGGGTGCGCAGGCCGTTACCCTGATAGTGGCCAACACCGGCGACCGGCCGGTTCAGGTCGGTAGCCACTATCATTTCGCCGAAACCAACCCGGCGCTGGAATTCGACCGCAGCATCGCGCGGGGTCTGCGCCTCGACATCGCCTCCGGCACCGCAGTGCGGTTTGAACCCGGCCAACGCCGCGAGGTGCAATTGATTCCGATCGGCGGGGCCCGTCGTATTTTTGGCTTTAACGCCCAAGTTATGGGAGACCTCTAATGCCCACCCAGATACCCCGCGCACAATATGCCGCGATGTATGGTCCCACGACGGGTGACCGGCTCAGGCTTGCTGATACAGATCTTGTGATCGAGGTGGAACGCGACCTGACCAGCTACGGCGAGGAGGTAAAGTTTGGCGGCGGCAAAACCATCCGCGACGGCATGGGGCAATCCCAAGTCACCCGATCAGGCGGTGCGGTCGACACCGTCATTACCAATGCGTTGATCGTGGATCATTCCGGCATCTACAAAGCTGACGTTGCGTTAAAAGACGGGCTGATTCACGCCATTGGCAAAGCGGGCAACCCCGACACGCAGTCGGGCGTTAATATCATCGTCGGCCCTGGCACCGAAGTCATCGCGGGGGAGGGTCGCATTCTGACTGCGGGCGGTATGGACAGTCATATCCACTTTATCTGCCCCCAGCAGATGGAGGACTCCTTGCATTCCGGCGTGACCACCTGTTTTGGCGGCGGAACCGGCCCGGCGCATGGGACGCTGGCGACGACCTGTACACCCGGGCCCTGGCACATCGGCCGGATGTTGCAATCTTTTGACGGCATCCCTATGAACATCGGCCTTTCGGGCAAAGGCAATGCCAGCCAACCCGATGCTTTGGTCGAAATGGTTAATGCTGGTGCCTGTGCCCTGAAACTGCACGAGGATTGGGGCACGACCCCAGCAGCCATTGATTGCTGTCTGACGGTGGCCGACGACATGGACGTTCAGGTGATGATCCACACCGATACATTGAACGAAAGCGGCTTTGTCGAACATACCGTCGATGCGATGAAGGGCCGCACCATCCATGCTTTCCATACTGAAGGTGCGGGGGGAGGACATGCGCCGGATATTATCAAGATTTGTGGGAATGCGAATGTGCTGCCGTCCTCAACCAACCCGACGCGACCTTTCACGGTGAACACGCTGGAAGAGCATCTGGATATGCTGATGGTCTGTCACCACCTTGATAAATCAATTCCCGAAGACATCGCTTTCGCCGAAAGCCGTATCCGGCGCGAGACGATTGCCGCCGAGGATATTCTACACGATATCGGTGCGTTTTCGATTATTGCGTCTGATTCACAGGCTATGGGTCGCGTGGGCGAGGTGCTGATCCGAACGTGGCAAACCGCTGACAAGATGAAAAAACAACGCGGTGCATTGGCCGAGGAAACGGGCGACAACGACAACTTGCGCGTGCGGCGATACATCGCAAAATACACGATCAATCCAGCAATTGCACAAGGCGTCAGTCATGTCATCGGTGATATTTCGGTGGGTAAACGGGCTGATCTGGTGTTGTGGAACCCTGCATTCTTTGGCGTCAAACCCGAGATGGTCTTGATGGCAGGCACCATTGTCGTGGCGCAGATGGGCGATCCAAATGCGTCGATCCCCACACCGCAACCCGTTTACAGCCGCCCGATGTTCGGTGCCTATGGCACTGCACTACGACATACGTCGGTCAGCTTTGTCTCGGCGGCAGCACAAGCTGCGGGGATTGGTACCACCTTGGGGCTGTCAAAACAAACGGTTGCGGTGAAAAACACGCGGTCCATTGGCAAGGCCGACATGGTCCTGAACGATGCCCTGCCGCAAATCGACGTACACCCCGAAACCTACGAAGTGCGGGCGGACGGCGTTCTGCTGACCTGCCAACCCGCCGACGTGTTGCCGATGGCCCAACGCTACTTCATGTTCTGAGAGGACACCATGACACAACTTCCTATCGCACAAACCCTGCATCGCAAGGGTCATTGGGATGGCCCGGCAACAACTTGCGAGCTGGATTACACTGGGCGGTTTTTGCGCCGCAAGCGGTTGACGATGACATCGGGTGAGCCCTTCATCGTGAATTTGGCACAGACAACCTCTCTGGATGATGGCGATGCGCTTGAGCTCGATAACGGCGGATTGGTCCGGATCACCGCGGGCGTTGAAGAGCTTTACAAAGTATGGGGCAGCGATCTTGTGCGACTGGCTTGGCATGTTGGCAACCGTCATACGCCCTGCCAGATCAATTCGGACCACCTGCTGATACAGGCCGATCCCGTCATTGGCCACATGCTCGAGCACCTCGGTGCTGTGGTTGAGCCGCTGACCGCTCCGTTTAACCCAGAAGGCGGTGCATATGGCCATGGTCGCACCCATTCCCATGACCATGTCGCCACCGCACATGAACACTGAACATGACGTTCTGACCCTTGCGCAGTGGCTGTCACCTGCCTTTCCCGTTGGTGCATTTGCCTATTCGCATGGGCTGGAAACAGTCTTTCAAAGCGGGGCAGTCGGGAAGGCTTCCGACCTTGAACAATGGATATCGGATGTACTAAACCATGGCAGCGGGCGAAACGACTGCATCCTGTTACGCGCGGCGCATGGGTGCCGGTCTCACGCTGCTTTGGAGCAAGTGAACCAAACGGCTCTGGCGATCTCAACCTCTAGCGAGCGTATCCTTGAAACACAGCTTCAAGGCAACGCATTCAGCCAAACAACTGCCGCGATCTGGGGCGGTCATCCGGCTGCGCTTTGCTATCCTGTCGCCGTTGGTCACGCTGCTGCGCACATGCAACTGGACGTCGATTTGACCGCAGCGCTGTATTTGCATTCTTTTGCCGGCAATCTGGTATTAGCGGCGGTGCGTGCTGTTCCGCTGGGTCAAACCGAGGGGCAACGGATCCTCGCGTCCCTTATCCCGCTGTGCGACCAGATTGCCAAGAACACCCTCGGTGCCACGCTGGATGATCTGGGCAATACCGCCTTTTTCTCGGATATCGCCGCCATGCAACATGAAACGCTTCAACCAAGGATATTCCGCTCATGACAGAACTTCACGGTCCATTGCGCATTGGTATTGGTGGCCCTGTGGGGGCCGGAAAAACGACGCTGTCGGCCTGCCTGGCCCGCGCATTGCAACAAGACTTCTCGATTGGCGTAATCACCAATGACATCTATACTCAAGAGGATGCGGAGGCGCTGATGCGGATGCAAATTCTTCCGCAGGACCGCATCATAGGGGTAGAAACAGGCGGATGCCCCCATACCGCCATTCGCGAGGACGCCTCGATTAATCTCGCCGCAGTTGCGCAGCTGCGCGCGCGTCATTCCGATCTGGATATTGTTTTGATCGAAAGCGGCGGTGACAATTTGTCGGCCACCTTCAGCCCCGAACTGGCGGACATAACAATCTATGTGATTGACGTCGCGGCAGGTGAGGACATTCCGCGCAAAAGGGGGCCAGCGCTGACGAAATCGGATCTGCTTTTGATCAACAAAACCGATCTTGCACCGTATGTCGGTGCCTCATTGGAACGAATGAAACAAGATTGCGAAAAAATGCGTAACGGCCGACCATACGTGTTTTGCGCACTGCGGCGCAATGATGGGGCTGACGAGGTTCTGAGCCACATCCTGAAAATTGGCGGGCTCTCCAAGGCTACATAAAATCAGAAATCCAGGTTTGCCACATTTAACGCGTTTTGTTGGATGAACTCGCGGCGGGGCTCTACGACGTCGCCCATGAGCTTTGTGAACAGGTCATCAGCCTCGGCCATATCGGAGACCTTGACCTGCAAAAGCGTTCTGGCATCAGGGTCCAGCGTGGTTTCCCAAAGTTGGTCGGGGTTCATTTCACCCAATCCCTTATACCGCTGGAGCGACAGGCCCTTTTCGCCCTCGGCCAAGATCGCTTCGAGCAGGTCCATGGGTCCATGGATAAGCTGTGAACGATCTTTGCGTACCAGTTTCGCAGGCATGTCATAGACGTCTTGCAGGTGCTGGGTGAAGCCGCCCGAGCGCTTTGCTTCTCCTGAGCGCAGCAGGCGTCCGTCAAGCGTGCGGACTTCTTCGACACCGCGCAGGATACGGGCCAGTCGGACACCGTGATCCTGAGTGATCCGCCCTTGCCATCCGCGTTCCCATTCCAGCGCGATAAGGTTCAGCCGTTCAGCGACCTTGTCAGCCACACCTTGAAGGTCAGCATCGACCGCACCCGGAACGAAAGCGCCGGCGATTGCAGCCTGTTCAAGAATATGGCGCGGATAATGGGTCGGAAAGGCCTCAAGAACCCGACGCATCTGGCGGGCAAGATCGACGACACGTGCCAGATCCTGGCCGGTTATCTCTTCGCCATTTCCCTGGTGCAGCATGGCACCTTCGATGCCTTGCTGGATCAGGTAATCTTCCATCGCCGCCTGATCTTTCAGGTACACTTCGGACTTGCCGCGCGACACTTTGTAGAGCGGCGGTTGCGCAATGTAGAGGTGGCCGTTCTCGATCAGCTGCGGCATTTGACGATAGAAGAACGTCAGCAAAAGCGTTCGGATATGTGCACCATCGACGTCGGCGTCGGTCATGATGACAATCTTATGGTACCGCAGCTTGTCGATGTCGAATTCATCACGTCCAATACCGGTGCCAAGCGCCATGACAAGATTGCCGATCTCCTGGCTGCCCAGCATCCGGTCGAACCGAGCCCGCTCGACGTTAAGAATTTTACCCTTCAATGGCAGGATCGCCTGTGTCTGGCGGTCGCGGCCGGTCTGGGCCGATCCACCGGCCGAGTCACCCTCGACCAGAAAGACTTCGGTCTTGGACGGGTCTTTTTCCGAGCAATCCTTGAGCTTGCCCGCCAGGAAGTTCACATCCATCGCGGTTTTCCGACGCGTCAGGTCACGGGCCTTGCGCGCCGCCTCGCGGGCATGGGCGGCTTCGATGATCTTGCCGACAACGATTTTGGCGATCTGCGGGTTTTCTTCAAACCACTCTGCAAGTTTCTCGTTTACCAGGCCTTCGACGGCGGGGCGCACTTCGGAACTGACGAGTTTGTCTTTGGTCTGCGAGCTGAACTTGGGGTCGGGCACCTTGACTGACAGAACGCATGTCAGACCTTCGCGGGCGTCATCTCCGGTAAAGGACACCTTTTCCTTTTTCGCGATACCTGACGACTGCGCATAGTTGTTGATGGTGCGTGTCAATGCACCGCGAAAGCCGGCCATGTGCGTACCACCATCGCGTTGCGGGATGTTATTGGTAAAGGGCAGGACATTTTCATGATAGCTGTCATTCCACCACATCGCGACCTCGACACCGATGTCGTCACGTTCGCCAGTGATAAAGATCGGCTCTGGCATGACCGAGGATTTGGAGCGGTCGAGGTATTTCACGAATTCCTTAACACCACCTTCATAAAACAGCTCTGTGCGCAAAGGTTCGGCGGGGCGTTCATCTGTAAGAATGATCCGCACACCCGAATTCAGGAATGCCAGTTCGCGCAGGCGCTTTTCGAGCGTGTCAAAACTATATTCCAGGTTCGAGAACGTGCTGGTGGATGCCATGAAGCGCACTTCCGTGCCGGTGCGTTCGGTTGGGCCGACAACGCTCAAGTGTTCTTTGGTGAAACCGCCCTCGAAACGGGCGACGTGTTCTTTTCCCTCGCGCCAGATGCGCAGTTCCAGCCAGTCGGACAACGCATTCACAACCGAGACCCCAACCCCGTGCAAGCCGCCGGAAACCTTATAGGAGTTGCTGTCGAACTTACCGCCGGCATGGAGCTGTGTCATGATGACTTCGGCGGCGGACACACCTTCGCCCTGGTGGATACCAACCGGAATGCCACGTCCGTTATCACTGACCGAAACGGAGTTATCTTCGTGAATTGTAACGTTTACGGCGTCTGCATGACCCGCCAGCGCTTCGTCGATCCCGTTGTCAACCACCTCGTACACCATATGGTGCAACCCCGATCCGTCATCAGTATCGCCGATGTACATGCCGGGGCGCTTGCGCACAGCTTCTAAGCCCTTGAGAACTTTGATAGAATCTGCGCCGTATTCCTCGGGAATTTGATCGGTGTCTGACATTATGGGAAACCTTCTTTTGTTGCCCAATTTATAGTGTTTTCTCAGGGGAATGTCACGCGCCCGACACAAGATTTTGTGTCATACGAACGGAATGACAAGCCCGACGCAGATCAACAGGATACCCGCCACCATATTGATGCGTTTCAACGTGGCGGGGCGGGTCATCAGGCCGCGTAATTTACCGACAGAGACCGCGACCATCAGATTTCCGACCAACGGAATCGTGACGGAAACCGCTATGATGACAGCCACGTCCAACCACGTGACTGCGCGTAAATCGAAAAAACCGGGCAGTACTCCAATATAGAACAGAACCGCCTTGGGATTACCGAGGATCGCAAGAAGCCCTGCTGCAAAACCTGCCCACGCGCCGGGGCGGGTTAATCGATTGTCCCGGTCAATTTTCACCTCTGCATGGCGGATCAACAGGCCACCCATCACCAGGAATACGCCGCTGGCTATCCAGCGCATGACCAGCATGAAAGCGTCGAATACCGATAATATCCAACTGATCCCTAACACCGCGACAAGCGGCCACAGCATATCGCCGATTGACACACCCAACGCCAACGGCCAGGCAGCGCTGAACCCCCCGGACAGGGCACGCGCCATGATGGCCAGCCAAACCGGGCCGGGCGTAAGAAATAGGACAAGCAAGGCACCGCAGTAAAGCAGCAGGTCCGGCAAAGATATCGTCACGGTTGCATCCTCGCTGTGGATTGTCCGTCAATTTCGGTGACTTCCAACATTTGGGTGCGCGCGCCCAGAGTGTCGAAGAGGTCATGCTCGGTGCCGGTCATCCATGCCTGCGCACCAAGGGCGGAGATTTCATCATACAAAGCCGCGCGCCGACCGGCATCAAGATGCGCCGCGACTTCGTCCAGCAACAACACCGGAGCGGCCCCGAAGTCGGATGCCAGCGCCCGTGCGTTGGCAAGGATCAATGAGACAAGAAGCGCTTTCTGTTCCCCGGTCGAACAATCGCGTGCAGGAACGTTCTTTGCTGTATAGACGCCTTCCAGATCAGCACGATGCGGGCCGATCAGCGTGCGACCCGCCGAGAGGTCTCTCATCCTGTTATCGGCCAGAGCCTTGCGTAGATCGTCGGCCGACGTCGGCATGTCGCATATCAGAGAAAGCGAGGCTGTGGGAAAGACCGTCTCCGCCTGCTCCTGCGCATCAGTGAGCGCCTGAAGCGCCGCTAGCCGGTTCGCGTGGATCGCCGCACCGGTTTCGGCCAACTGCTGTTCCAACGCCAAATACCACGATGGTTCACGGACCATATCCTTTAACAGGCGGTTACGTTCGCGCATCGCTTTTTCGTAGTTCAACGACTGTTCGGCATGATCAGGCAGAAAGCTAAGAGTGACACGATCCAGAAAACGCCGTCGTCCTTCCGCACCCTCGATCCACAGCCGGTCCATCGACGGTATCAACCACAACACCCTTGCAATGCGTCCCAGCCCGGTTTGCGGTACGGCTTTGCCATCAATTCTGGTTTGGCGGGCAGCCCCGTTTTCCGACCACACCTCGACCTCGTGAACCTGACCCAGACTGTGCAGATGTGCCGAAAGTTTCCAGCCAAGCGCTTCGGGGCGGCGCGTCATATCCAAGGCACTGGATCGCCGCAGGCCACGACCGGGAGAAAGCAAGGAGATCGCTTCGAGAATGTTGGTTTTGCCGGCTCCGTTCGGCCCGTAGATTGCAACGGGGCGGTGATCACATTCGATAACGGCGCGCTTATGCGACCTGAAATACGACAGTGTCAGCCGGGAAAGAAAAAGCCCTGTCATGAGATAGGCCTGAACGCATCAACGCAATCGACACGGGTTTTACGGAAGTGCCGGTGCCTCACACACGCATCGGCATGACGACATATACGGCAGACATATCATTGCCTTCGCGCATCAATGTCGGATCGCCAGAGGAGTTGAACAGGAACACCGCGTTTTCGCGGTCAACCTGACTGGCGATCTCAAGCAGGTATTTGGCGTTAAACCCAATCTCGAGCCGTTCGTCAGCATAGGCGACGGCCAGTTCTTCTTCTGCGGCACCACTGTCTGGCGCATTTACCGACAGGATAAGCCGGTCTTCATCCAGTTGCAGCTTCACCGCACGAGACCGTTCAGAGCTGACCGTCGCAACGCGGTCGACGGCACGCGCAAAGTCACTGGCGTCGACTTCCATCTTGCGGGTATTTCCCTGTGGAATGACACGGGTGTAGTCCGGGAAGGTCCCGTCGATGACCTTGGACGTCAAAGTGATGTCGGGTGTCGCGAACCGGATCTTGGTTTCGGAAACCGAAACGGCGATTTCCATTTCGTCATCGTCCAATAGTTTGCGCAGTTCACCCACGGTTTTACGCGGCACGATGACGCCCGGCATTTCTGCGGCATTATCGGGCATAGGTGCATCAATACGCGCCAGACGGTGACCGTCAGTGGCCACGCAGCGCAGAACTTTACTGCCCTCGCTGTCCGAAATATGCATGTAAACGCCATTCAAGTAATACCGTGTCTCTTCGGTGGAAATGGCGAATTTTGACTTATCGAACAGACGGCGCAATACAGGGGCGGGGGCTTTGAAATTCGACTGGTATTCCGCAGTCGCCATAACGGGGAAATCTTCGCGTGGTAAGGTAGCCAGCGAAAAGTTTGATCGTCCTGCTTCGACCGTCAAGCGGCCCGACGCACTGTCTGATGTCAATGTGATCAGCGCCCCATCGGGAAGCTTGCGCACAATCTCGTGCAACGTGGTTGCGGATACTGTGGTTGCGCCGGCACGTTCGACTTGGGCCGGGGCCTTGTCGACGACTTCGATATCCAGATCGGTCGCCCGAAAAGATGCGTCAGAACCTTCGGCCTCGATCAGCACGTTTGCAAGAATT
>TARA_R110001599_G_scaffold62617_5_pt1 | contig 48149 bp, 38 predicted proteins | sample TARA_R110001599 | Tara Oceans TARA_R110001599 (sample SAMEA4398360) | marine metagenome | biome: Polar Biome; feature: [MES] marine water layer (ENVO:01000295) within the mesopelagic zone...; material: water (ENVO:00002006), including particulate matter (ENVO:01000060) such as...... | reverse complement strand
TTTCCAAAGCCTTTGCCTGAAAGAAAATCCTGATTGGGAAACAATCTGTCAAAACTGGAACTTTTGTCGAACATTGAAAATGCACCCGATTGTTCCAAAATTGATATGAATATTTTGCGACTTCTTATGGCTGGATATGGTTTGTCAAAAAATATCCAAACGTGTCCACCGTTACCCGAACGTGAATGCTCCAAGTAGGCAGGGATTTCTTTTTCTTTACAAGCATTAAGAAAAGTAACAGCTTCATCTTGCCAATTGGTTTTATCAAAATCGGCTGCTAAAAACCAAATGGTATTGTCCTGTAATAATGGGTAAATTCCAATATGATGAAAACCGTCCAAATGCTTTTGGATTTGTTCATCTGTAAATTTCAGATAAGACTTTTCGGTAAAATTCTGAAATGTTCCTCCATTCATTTTATGCACCCTTAAACGATATGGGTCATAAAAATAGGCTGGCATATAGCCCGATTTGTTTCCTTTCTCCCAACGAACGGCAAATAGGTCTTCACGCCCTTTGAAGAGGGAGCGTAAAAGGTTGATATTTTCGTGATTGGAAACCATTTTATTGATAATACCTATCCCCAATCTTCAAATTCCCGTTGTTCCATTGGTGTTTTTCTGATTTCAGCAATATTGGATAGGATTATGTTTAAAGTTTTTCTGAACGCATTTTCATTTACTTTTTGCCCAAAGAAAATACCATCAATAATATCTTCAAAATCATTCATTTGAAGCCAATCTTTTATTAAGGCTTCCGCTTGATTCAAATAGTCGTCATCATCTTTACAACTGGACGCCAAGACACCAAATTGCAAAGTCAAATCGTGATTGAATTTTTCGGCTTCTGAAATGATTCCTTTATAAGTCGGTATTGATAAATCGTCTGTATCCATAGTTGATTATTATATGTCCCAAAATGTCCCACGTTTTTATAACGTGTCCTAAAAAGGTATAAATTGTCTCACGTTTTCAGAACGTGTCCCAAAATGTCCCACGTTATTTTTTGCCATTTTTCAGTAAATTATACAGTTTTTCATTTACGTAAATAACCTCTTTTCCCTTTGAAAGTGACTTCAAAACGTCTATTTCTTTTAAATTATTCAAATGTCTGGAAGCTGCTTTATGCCTTTGAGCAATCCGCCCCTTACCTAAAAAAATAAAAGCCTTGACTACTTTTTAAAGTAATCAGGGCTTCTTTTGTGGAGCTGGCGGGAGTCGAACCCGCGTCCAGATAGGGAAACACCGTACCGTCTACATGCTTAGTCAACTATTGAATTGTCGACCGAAAACCGCTGGTTGACACACCTACTTTCGGCTTATCTGCTTAATTTCGCACCTGATTAGCAGCATCACAAGCACTAGTCCTTCCTTATCGACACCCCAGTATCAACCCCGAAAAGACACAGGGTTGCGGGATGTGGCCGGGGAGCATCTATCGAGGCTCAACCCTTTAAGCATTATCTAGTCCCCGAAGGGTAAGATTAGGCAGCCATGGCGTAATTAGATTCGCCAATTATGGTTTGTATGAATCGTTCAAGGCAGTACATACTCCAGCCTGCATGCGAGCCCAATCTTTACTCCTACTGTCAAAACCGGTCAGCCCCATGTGAATTGAGTTGACAAAGCTAACACAAATTTGGTTCCAAAACCTAAATATTTTTAGTGGAAAATATAGACCTGTCCATAATAGGCCTTCTTAGGTTTTTACTTTGGTTATTGAAAATTGTAGGTAGTTCTAAAACAAAATAGACTTCCAATTTTAAAAGTTTATTTCAAAAAAAAGGCCATGGAGTCGTAACCATGGCCCTTAAACTAAATAAGATTAAAAAATTACTTTCTCAAATATTGCTTAAAACGGATAAAAAGCTGTTAATTTTTTTATTTCAGCTTTAATTTTGATCTCATAAGCAATTACGAAGAAATAACTTTTATTGGATTTACTCAGGGGGAATATTTTAACTTCCCTTTTAATGTTTTAACTATTGTATCAAGAACTGACCATTTATTAATTTACTCTCTCAGCCACGAGTGTAAGGAACTGTAATGGCTGTTAAAGGTATCTAATTCAATAAATGTGCCAAGGGTGGCTTCTTACCTTCCATTGTTTTACTCTTTTCTGACAAAAATATACCATTGCTTTAATACAAGATCTTTATAATGATTGCAGAATTTAAGGACTAAATCTTTCAAAAAAGAGTTAAATTGCTTCATGGTTGGCTGTTATAAATCCCTAGTCCAACCAGAGTCACTTGACTAAGTGATAGTATTCTAATTTTTACCTTTAAAGTCAATGGTGCATGTTCGATGCAGATTCCAGAAGTGGAGCGCGTATTCTCTATAGGAAACTCAAATTAAACTGGATTTTCAGTACTTCTTCTTTTATTGGGAATTTTCTGATTGCTTTATTGGTGACCTATTTTTTTAGTAAAATAGGTTATGACCCTCCTGTTAATTTTGTGTTTTTTATCAGCATATTGGCTATTGGTTTATGGATATCTGAAGCCTTGCCCCCTTTTGCTGTAGGGATTTTTATCATTGCTACCCTCTTGCTGGGTTTTAGTACGGATTTCTTTTTTGATAAAACCATGCCGCCGGAGCTCTATGTGAGTACTTGGACCAGTAATGTAATCTGGCTACTACTGGGCGGCTTTTTCCTGGCCAAAGCCATGAGCTTGGTTGAGTTGGATCAACAGTTGTTTCAATTTACAGTCAAAAAATTTGGGCACAAACCTGAGGGCTTGTTGCTGGGAATGATGATGACGACCGCTGTTGCAAGCATGGTCATGTCCAATACTGCTACCACGGCCATGATGATTTCTTCCATTATTCCGTTGGTACGTTTAATCGGAAAAGACTCTCCCTATGGTAAATCTTTGCTGATAGCCATCCCTGCTGCCGCATCTGTAGGAGGAATAGGTACCATCATTGGTAGCACTCCCAATGCGATTGCCGTAGGAGCCCTTCAGGAGAAGGGGATAAGCATTACCTTTATAGACTGGATGGTGGTTGGCTTTCCCACAGGCTTGCTGTTGGTTTGGTTGTTTTGGAAATTTCTTTGCAAAACCCGGGATTTCTCTGATGTAAAGTTGGACTTGTCTCTTTTACCAAAGGGAAAGGGGAATGTGGGCCGTTTTGAAAAAAATGCTGTCATTTTTACCTTGTTCATTACCGTGATGATGTGGTTGACTGAATCCTTGCATGGGATCCCTGTGGCTGCTACTTCTGCCATACCTATAGTGTTGCTTACCATGACGCAAGTGATCCACTCCGAGCATGTGCGAAGTCTTCCCTGGGACACGCTTATGTTGGTGGCAGGAGGCTTGGCTTTAGGTATAGCCCTTGTGGAGGTGGGTTTAGCGGAAATTGTAATGGGGAAAATCAATGCCTTGCCATTGCCTAAAGTATTTATTGCGATTATCTTCTGCCTTATAGCCGTACTACTTTCCAATGTAATGAGCAATACGGCAGCAGCTTCCATATTGGTCCCCCTCAGTCTTGCCCTACCGGGGATTTATGGAATTGCAGGACCAGTGATGGTTGCGATCAGTTGCTCATGTTCCTTATTGCTTCCTGTTTCAACTCCTGCCAATGCCATTGCTTTTGCAACAGGCATGGTGCAACAAAAAGATTTTCGGACCGGGGGCATTTTCTTTATCGTGTTGGGACCGATATTGGCTTTTTTGGCCGTTATGGTCTGGGTACTTGTATTACTTTAATCCAAAGATCACATGAAAGGACAACTTATATTATTCTTACTTCTGCTACTTTCTTGTACTCCCGCCAAGGAGGACAATCAACTTAAACAGCTTGAGAATGAAATTCGCAACCTAATGGATTCAGTAGAAGGAGACTTTGGTCTTGCCTTTAGGTTATTGGATGATGCTGACAAGGAATTGTTTATAAATGAAAAAGAGGTGTTTCATGCGGCCAGTACCATGAAAACTCCTGTGATGATCGAACTTTTTAAGCAGGAGAAGGCTGGTAATTTCTCATTACAGGATTCCATAGTGATTCGAAATGAGTTTAAGAGCATTTTGGATGGCAGTACTTTTAGCATGGATCTGAGTGTAGACAGCCAAGAAGCTTTGTACAGTAGAATTGGTGAAAAAGGCAGTATCTATGAGTTGATGTATGAAATGATAGTCAACAGTAGCAATCTGGCCACAAACCTATTGATTGAAATGGTAGCTGCGGAAAATGTAAACCAAACCATGCGGGATTTGGGAGCAAATGACATACAAGTTCTCCGTGGAGTGGAGGATTTGAAAGCTTATGATGCAGGATTAAGCAACACTACAACTGCACTGGACATGATGTTGGTCATGGAGGCCATAGCGGAAAATAAAGTCATTGGGGCAAAGAACATGATGGAGATTCTTTCCGACCAGCATTTCAATGGTTTGATTCCTAAATACCTGCCCAAAACGGCAAAGGTGGCGCATAAAACTGGATCCATAACCGGAGTACAGCATGATGCTGCAATTGTGGATTTGGAAGATGGTTCTCGTTATGTTTTGGTTGTTTTGAGTAAAAATCTCCAGGATGAAGAGGCAGGGAAAGCCTGCATTGCAAGGGTTAGCCAGTTGATTTATGCTTATGTGACAGAACATTAAAGGAACCGCTATCGGGCTTGCTTTCAGTTTATTCCTTTCCTAAAAAACCAAATATTATTTTAATTAAATATATTTTTGGTATCTTTGCGCCTTATTTCCTAAGTGGAAATTGCCCAAATGCCCAATTTTTTAAATTCATTAATCATTCATTTAAAATTTCACCTATAATTCAGACCATGACACAGGCCTTTTACAACTTATTCAAACCCAAAGAAGCCAATTTAAAAGATGAGGTTCTTTCTGGTTTAACTGTTGCCCTGGCTTTGGTTCCAGAGGCGGTAGCCTTTTCCTTAATTGCTGGGGTGAGTCCTTTAGTTGGCTTGTATACCGCTTTTATTATTGGTTTGATCACCTCTATATTAGGAGGTAGACCTGGAATGATATCTGGAGCTACAGGAGCCATTGCAGTAGTCGTGGTAGCTTTGGTTGTAGACAAAGGAGTGGAATATCTTTTTGCTGCAGTAGTATTAATGGGTTTAATTCAGATCCTTGTAGGCGTGTTGAAACTGGGTAAGCTTATCAGATTGGTTCCTCACCCTGTAATGTTTGGCTTTGTTAACGGATTGGCGATCATCATTTTCACAGCGCAATTTTCACAATTTAAAACTGTCAATTCACAAGGTGTTGAAGAATGGATGACTGGTACACCATTGTACCTAATGTTAGGCTTGGTGCTTGTGACCATGGTCATTATCAAATACCTTCCCAAGTTGACAAAAGTAGTACCTTCGGCCTTGGCTGCTATATTGACGGTAACCCTAATTGTTATTTTTGGAGGGCTCGATACACGGACGGTTGGAGATATGGCCTCCATCTCAGGTGGTTTGCCAAAATTTCATATTCCACTAGTATCCCTTTCAATGGAGACTTTTTGGATTATTTTACCCTATTCAGCGATAATGGCAGGAGTAGGTTTGATAGAAAGTTTATTGACATTAACCCTTGTGGATGAGATCACCGAAACCAGGGGAAGTGGCAATAAAGAATGTATTGCTCAGGGTGTAGCAAACGTTACTACTGGTTTCTTTGGTGGAATGGGTGGATGTGCCATGATTGGACAATCACTTATCAATGTAAACGCAGGTGGGCGAAATAGACTTTCGGGGATAGTAGCTGCACTAGGTTTACTGACCTTTATATTGTTTTTCTCTTCTTATATTGAAATGGTGCCAATGGCAGCCTTGGTTGGCTTGATGTTTATGGTAGCCATAGGAACGTTTGAGTGGGCTTCATTAAGGGTTTTTAGAAAAGTACCCAAATCAGATGTTTTGGTAATGATCCTTGTTACACTGGTTACTGTGTTTTTACATAATCTTGCCCTTGCCGTATTGATCGGAGTGATCATCGCAGCATTGGTATTTGCCTGGAAAAATTCTAAAATGATTCGTGCTAGAAAGAGGATTGACGAAAAAGGTGTCAAACATTATGATATTTTCGGTCCTCTGTTTTTTGCATCAGTAACTGCTTTTGGTGAGAAATTTGATCCATTAAATGATCCCGATGAAATCATCATTGACTTTGAAGAAAGTAGAATAGTTGATCATTCTGGATTGGAAGCTGTGCATAAAGTGACCGAGAGGTACAATAAACTAGGAAAAACGGTCTATATTAGACACCTTGATACTTCTAGTAAGGCATTGCTACACAAGGCCAGTCCTATAATTCATGTGAATTACACAGAAGATGACCCTGAATTTGTACATTCAGATGAAAAGACATTGAAATAAGATTTTTGATTTTAAGATTACAAAACCGGGTTGAATTATTCAATCTGGTTTTTTTATTTTTCAGAGAGTAAGTTTTACATAATTGGATCACCTTGGCAAGATCTGTAATTTTGAGCTGATTAGGAGTCAAAGAAAAGAGTAAATCCTATCCAACATTTATCTGACTTTACTTTTTTTATAGAGCTAGATCTGATTTTTGTACTGTCGATATCTTGCTTATCAAGTGGATAGCTATGGATTCTAGAAATTAGGGAAAATCATCAATTTGGGTTTTAACAATCGTTTTTAACAAAAAATAAAAGAGATTGTTTGCATGAGATTTAAAATTTTAGTTAATTATATTCTTCTATAATTCCAAAAGAATATATTAACCCATTAGTCAAATACAGACATGAACAAAACACTCTTATTTTGTTCCTTAATTTTCTTTTTCTCCTGTGGTGTAGAAACCCAGGAGATAGAGGAAATTCCCATGGAAACTTTTCGTGATGAAGTTAAGGCCACCCCAGTGAAGGTAGGGCAATCACAAAGAAAGTCCTTTGATTACCTGATCAATGCTTCAGGGAAAATAGAAGCGGAAAATCAAGTAATGTCCATAGTGGAAAGAAGTGGTTACCTAATAGAACTCAAAGTAGAGGAAGGGCAGCAGGTGAAGAAAGGGGATATTATCGCATTACTCGATAAAACAGACAGCGAGCTTGAGTGGGAGAAAGCACAAGTGAGCCTTCGTACTGCCAGTGCAGAGTATGAAAGTTTAAAAATAGTTTCCTCGGTAGAGACCACCTTTTCCGAAAACCTGGACAAAAATTCCAGAGATGAATTTTGGAGAGCTTCCAGTGGATTGTTGGCTGCTCAGATTGCTGTAAGGGAAGCTGAAAATAATCTCGCTAAAACAGAAGTCAAAGCGCCTATTACTGGAGCAATAGCCGACTTGAAAATTAAAAAAGGCAGTCTAGTCAATGCTGGAGATGAAATTTGTTTGGTATTAAGTACCCGTTCACTGGAAATGAAAGTTAAAGTTTTGGAGTCGGACATCTCCTATGTTAAAAAAGGGCAAAAGACGGAGGTTTATCCAGTATCAGGAACAAGCGATAGTGAAAGAGAAAAAATTACTGGCACCGTCACAAGCATCAATCCTAAGGTGGATGAGAATGGATTGGTGCAGGTGACCATAAAATTAAGTGCAAGTGGAAGTCTTTTGTCAGGGATGAATGCGAGGGCAGTGATTAGAGCGCCACAAAACAATAACCTTGTGGTCCCTAAAGAAGCAGTGGTTTATCGATCCGGTCGCCCGGTGGTCTTTACCATTGATAATAATGAAGCCATTTGGAATTATATAGAAGTAGGGAAGGACAACGGAAGAGAGATTGAAGTATTGGATGGATTGGAAGCTGATAAAACAGTTATTGTAAGTAATAACGTGCAGCTAGGACATCAGGCAGCAGTGCAGATAACAACTGATTAAGCTATGGTAAAATTTTTACTTTCAAGGCCGATTGCAGTTGGAATGACCTTTCTGGCATTGCTTATTTTTAGTATCATTTTGTTTCGAACATTGCCAATTTCATTGTTGCCTCCTATAGATGTTCCACAAATTGTCATAAAAGTAAACTATCCCAATTCCTCCCCAGAGTCCATTGAGCAAAATGTGCTCAGTCCTATCCGGGAAGGCATGGTTACCTTAAATGGCCTACAAGACTTAGAGAGCAAAGCAGGTTCCGAAGTAGGGGATGTTCGTTTGACCTTTGATTTTCAGACAAGGATGGAATTGGCTTATATTGAAGTCAATGAAAAAATTGACAGACTGACCAACAACCTTCCACAGGATATGCCCAGACCACAAGTGGTTCGGATCAATTCCAATGATATTCCTATTGTTCGCTTGCAGGTAATTCCAAAAGAAGGGGTTGACTTCGCTGAAGTATCCTTGCTCACAGAGAATGTGATCAAAAAGAGGCTGGAACAATTGGAAGGTGTGGCCCTTGTGGATATTAATGGTAGACAAGAAAAGGTGATTACTGTCACACCCAATAAGCCCTTGATGAGTGGTTTGGGGCTTAGAGAAGCAGATTTAATTAGGGCCATCAATGATGGGAATAGTGAATTACCTGGCATAAGTGTGGAGGATGGACAGTTTAGGTATTTTTTACGTTTGGCTAGTAAACTTGAAACGGCTGAAGATGTGGGGAATCTTCCAGTACATGGACCCTCAGGAAATATTGTCACCCTCTCAAAAGTAGCAACCGTTGAACATGCACTTTCAAAACCTACTGGTTTTCACTTGTTTCAAGACAAAGAAGGACTGGTAGTGACTGTTCACAAACAAACCTCTGCCAAAATGAATGAAACCATGCCGCTGATCTATGAGGCAGTGGAATTGTTCAAGGTGGATTATCCACAGGTAGATTTTGAATTGACACAGGACCAATCTTCCTTGTTAAATGCAGGGATTAATAACCTTCAAACCAGTTTGCTTTTTGGGGGATTGTTTGCCTTCGCTATTTTGTTTGTCTTTATGGGCAATTACCGGACGCCTATCATCATTGGAATAAGCCTTCCTTCTTCCCTTGTGATTAGTTTTATGGTCTTTTATTTCTTCGATATTTCCATAAATGTTATCTCATTGAGTGGGCTTGCCTTAGGGCTGGGAATGCTAATTGACAATGCCATTATCGTTTTGGACAATATCAATCGAAAGCGTGAGGAGGGTTTGCCCTTGTTTGAGGCTTGTGTAAGTGGAGTAAATGAAGTTCAATCTGCGCTGATAAGTTCTGTTTTAACCACATTGGCCGTATTTGTTCCCTTGGTGTTTTTAAGTGGTGTGGCAGGAGCCTTGTTTTATGATCAGGCGGTCTCAGTGGCAGCTATACTATGCGTTTCTTTACTGGTAGCATTTATTTTGCTTCCATTATTGTATTTTCTATTGTTTAAAAACAAGGAAAAAAGTGCTGCAAAAGAAGACAGTCGCCTGTTCAAAGGACTGCTAAAAGGATACAAGAAAGTTTTCCAGGGATTGTTTGCTCATCCGGGCTGGTCTTTGATGTTTTTGTTTTTGTTGATTCCACTTCTATTGGGTACTGTCAAATTCTTAAAAGTTGAAGGTTTGCCGCCTATCGAAAAATTTGATGTGCTGATCTCTTTGGATTGGAATGAGCCAATTGATGCAAGCCAAAATAAAGACCGAATTCAAAGTCTATTGGCTCAGTTGGAGGGTAATTTCACAGTTGCTGAAAGCGATTTGGGCTTAAGGCAATTTATCTTGTATGAAGGAGAAAATGCCATTCAGCAAGCGGATCTTTACCTGATGTTTGCTGATGATGAAGCCAAAGAAAGTGTCAGCAGACAACTTAAGCGTTTTTTTCGTCAAAATTACCCTCAGGCCAGTTTAGCAATAAATGATGCGCCCAATGCATTTGACCAGCTTTTCAATTCAAACCGGCCTTATTATGAGGTTAGGTTGAAGAATTTAGAGTCCAAAAGACCTATAAAAGCAAGTCAAATGAATCAATGGATGGAGCAATTTCCAGTTGAGACTTGGACCAAAGGCCCAGGTTTGCAGGAAGGATCTTCTGTAATTTTTAAAACAGATCTTGAGAAGTTGGCATTGTATGGTCTGGAAGTAAATCAATTGATCACAAGCATAGAACAATTATTTGGAAATTATCTGATTACCGATATCCGGCAAATTGGTGAAATTATTCCCATTCAATTAAGAAATGACCAATTGGATTTTCAGACCCTTCTGAAAAGTAATTATATCTACGGTGAAGAAGGCATAGCCTACTCCTTAAATGAGTTCATTACTTATTCCTACGATTCACATTACAAATATGTAACTTCTGACAGGTATGGGATCTACCAATCCCTAAACCTCGATGTCTCGGAGCCTACAAAGCATGAGGCGGATATTCGTTCTTGGGGTATGGAAAGAGACCTTGCTGTTGATTTTGCAGGGCAGTACTTTCAGGATCAGGAAACCATCAAACAGTTAATGGGTATCTTAATGATATCCATTCTATTGCTGTATTTCATTCTTGCCGCTCAGTTTGAAAGCTTCTTACAACCCCTTATTGTTGTTTTCACTCTTCCTTTGGGAGTAGGAGGGGCTTTTTTGGTGCTGTGGCTTACAGGTACTTCGCTAAATGTAATGTCAGCCATAGGGTTAGTAGTAATGCTTGGGATTATGGTCAATGATGCTATTCTCAAGATAGATACCATTAATCGGCTTAGGGCCATTTATCAGACCAAAGATGGAATGGAGACCAGAGTAGCACTTACCATGGCCCTGTACCATGCAGGGGAGATAAGGTTGAAGCCTATTGTAATGACATCAATCACTACTATTCTTGCCCTTATTCCGGTGGTTTTTAGTGCGGGATTAGGTGCTGATTTGCAAAGGCCATTGGTTTTCTCCGTAATCGGTGGATTGACCATAGGAACATTTACCGCTTTGTATTTTGTGCCATTGGCCTATTGGTTTCTGTCAGGACAGCGCGGGGCAATAAAGTTTTAATCCGCGTTTGAAGGCATTGAAAAGTAACGCTGCTTAGCCATCATAAATGCTTATTTTGGCGGTATATTGATTGTATTTGCCACGGGGAAAATAACCCGTGGCATCAAAAAAATCACGATTTAACCCGGATTATGTAATAGGATTTCCTGGCCCTGACGATAGTCAGGGGTGATGCCTGTCCCGTGTTTACGGGAAGTGTTGCCATCGCAAGAAAATAGCACCGCTATGGTGAAATTGAAAACAGCAACGAAGTGGCTGATATTAAAGCGATTTCAGCACGTAATAGAATGTCTATTGCATATTTCGGGGTTAATCGAATAGGTGTTGCCTTTTTTGAGATATAGGTTTACCCTTTTTTCAATTCTATAACCGTAATCTCAGGCCAGATTCCCACTCTACCGGCAAAGGCATGGAAGCCAAAACCTCTGTTTACATAAAGGTATTTGCCTGCCTGTTCAGCTATTCCTGCCCAGTTGGTGTAGCGGTATTGTGCAGGGCTCCAGCGGATAAAAGGCGTCTCTATACCGATCTGCATGCCATGGGTATGGCCGCTAAGGGTAAGGTGGATATTTTTAGGGTGGTTTTTGACTTGTTCATCCCAGTGGGTAGGGTCATGAGAAAGCAATACTTTAAAAGCGTCGTCAGGGACATCTACAAGTGATTTCTCAAGATCCCCTTTGGACTGGAAGCCCAGGCCCCAGTTTTCTACACCAAGTAAACTTATCCTTTGACCATCTTTTTCGATAATTCTGTTTTCATCCAGCAAAAGATCGAAACCCATCATTTTGTGCTTGCCCTTAAGGGATTGAAGGTTTTGAGCTTTGGCTTCTGGACTTGGCCAGGAGGTATAGTCTCCATAATCATGGTTGCCCAATATGGAAAACTGCCCGTAGGGAGCTTTTATCTGAGAGAAAATATCAATCATGGGGTCAATTTCATCTGCCTTATGATTGACAAGGTCACCTGTAAATACAAAAAGGTCAGACTGCTGGGCTGCTGCCATGTCAGCCCCTTTTTTCACTGCAGCATAATCCTTAAAACTGCCAGCATGAATGTCTGACAGTTGTGTTATGGTAAAACCATCAAATGCCTCAGGAAGATCTTTAAAATAAAGGGTTTTTTTGATGGTTCTGAAATCGTATTTGCCTTTTATGATGCCATAGATAAATCCAGTCATAGGAATGGCTGCTACGGCAAAAGCAATCTGGCTTATGAATTTTCTTCTAGAAGCCATTAGTGAACCATTCTCGTTTGTAGCGCCTGTCGCATAACTGTATACAGTACCAATTACCCTAATCAAATCTTCTCCAAATAGAAAAACAATGACGGTTAGTTGTGTGACAAGGATGACCAAAAACAAATTCAAGGATTGCTGAGAAGAAGGTGATATTTTGCCTTCTTGCATAATAGTATAGAAAGTAAAGCCTAACCATACAGCTATTGCTCCAGTTAAAATCCAATAAGTTGTTTTCCCTAGGGTTAAATAATCTGCAGGTAAAATTGCTTTAATTCCCTGGTAAACGTACCAATCTAAAAAAATCACAATTGATAGTAGAGTAATAATAAATAAGGTGCCTCCCACTTTTTTCATAAATAGTTTAAGTTATCCTATTAAACTGAAAATCATGTAAAAAGGTTAATAAGATTTTGTTTTGCTTATTTGGTTTTAGGGAAACAGGGGATTCTTTCTAAAATGGGTGAATGCTAAGAGTGGTGTGTAGGGTGGAGGGTTTGAGGTTTTCTCCACCAAAGGAGCCATGTACAGGAAGCGTGTTTTCTGGAAGAAAACTTGCGGCAAGGGGGATATAGTGCTCGTCGGCCATTAGTCCAAGGCTTGGATCCAATCCTACCCACCCGGCACCTGGTAGGTAAGTTTCCACCCAAGCATGGAGCTCATGGCCTGCCTCCAATTCTGGATTGAAGGCGTAACCACTGACAAATCTAGCTGCTAGGCCTACATGTCTTAACATTTCTATTAACATGAATGAGAGGTCTCTACAGGATCCTTTTCCTGCAGCAAAGGTCCTGGCTGCTGACCATAGGTTTTCTTCTTCTCGTATAATATGGTGCCAATCTGCATGAATGGCAGCATTCAATTGTGTCAGAAACTGGATAGGATCCTTGGTCCTCAGTTTTTCAAGCGCATAGCTTTTTAATAAATTGTTATTGCTATGAGCCAGGTAAGGTTGGAGGATAGGCAAGTTTTTTTGTTGGTAAGAAAAAGGAATGTCAGCTTCCGGATTGAAATTTTGCAGGAACCATTGGTCCATAAGGAAGAGGAAGGGGTTAAAATGACTCGTGTTTACCTCAAAATCGACTTTAATCACCATGTTTTCCGTCTCCCCTGTAAACCAGGCTTGGTAATAGGGATTTCCTTCAATGCTGTACCTTTCATTCATTCCCTCTGGTTTAGGGTCTATATCCAGTTTATAGGCATTGATTTCTAGGTAATTTCTCTGAAGTGGTTTGAGATAAAAATGATGCGGGTTTAACCTTACAGATTTTTGGTATTCATAAGTTGTGGTGTGTTGTATTTTCAGACGCATAATTGCAGTTTGTTTAAATTAGAAAAAACAACATTATTCAAGCTCACTCACTTTTTTCAAATTCTTTTGGTGAGAAAGCTTTTTCTAAGACTTCTGTTGGAAGGTTATGGATCGCTTCTTTTAATGAGTTGTTCCAGAATTCAGATAAATGATTTAACTCATGCTGCTCAAATCGGTTTTCTACAACATTGTAGGTGTCATTTTCTAAAATTACAGTGTCTATAGGGTAGTCAACATCATTAGCACTTATTCTAGTTGCATCGAAAGCCAAAAATGCACTTTTTAAAGCGAGCAAAAGTGGCTCATCGTACTTTAGAGACCTTCTTAATACCGGGTTGCCGAATCCAGTGTTGCCAATAATGACAAAAGGTGTTCCCGTTCTGATTTCTATCCAATTTCCCTGAGGGTAAAGTAAATAGAGTTTGGGTTCCTTGTCTTCTTCAAGCTGTCCGCCGATAATTGAGAACAAATTGAAAGTAAAGCCTGAATTTTCCAATGAGGCCATGTCTTCACCAGCCACACGCTTTACCTGATCTGCAAAACCATTAACTGCCTTATAGAGCTTGTCATAGCTAGCGTCATTTTTCTCAATCAATTCTCCAAAATAGGTAATGGCTTTGTCTCTTACAGAGCGAAGACCAGAGGTCATTATAAAGAAAGAGTGGTTTTTTCTGTTTACAGTATATACTTTTTTTGAGGTAGTGGTTTCATTACCTGAAGTGATTCGAGTGTCTGATAAACCTACAATTCCGTGTTTCGTTTTTATTCCAATGCAGAAAGTCATTCTTGATCCATAGTTTGGCTGGCAAAGTTATCTTTTATTTGGAAATAATTGTCGTTTATTTTATTGGAGACATTATTAATTTTTATTTGAAGCTGTTCGATGTATTCGTGTAATCCACTGGAAATAATATCGTTGACATCATCGAATTCCAGTTTTGATCGTAATTCTCCCATTGCTTTCTCAGCACTATTGGAATATCCCTCTCCATTTGACTTGGAAATCTTATAGAGACATTGTTCGGCTTCTTTCAAACAAAAAAAGACGGACCTAGGGAAGAATTTATTTAATACCAGAAATTCCACCACGCCTGAAGGAGAGATATTACCATAGAGTCTTCTATAAGTATTGAAAGCAGTAACAGACTTTAGCAAAGCCATCCAATGAAGGAAATCCAGTGGAGAGCCTACTTCTTCAGCAGAAGGGAGTAAGATATGGTATTTGACATCCAGTATACGTGAAGTTTTGTCTGCCCTTTCCAGATACTGTCCTAGTTGTCGGAAATACCAGCCCTCTGTGCGTGCTACGGTATTGTCTGCAAGTCCATACAATAGTAAGATCTTAGATTTTACTTCTTCGAAAAAATCTCTTGGATCTTCTTTTTTCCAGACTTTCGACTCAGAGGCCTTGTTTACAAAATGGTAGGTTTCATTTAATTTTTCCCAGGTTTCCTTGGTGAGATTTTCCCTAATCATCCTTGCATTTTCTCTTGCTTGGGACACAGAGGAAATGATAGAATTAGGATTGCTATGATCAAAGGCCAAGAAATAGATTACCTCCTTCATCTTGTAGGAATTGTTTCGGGAAGTATAAAGTTCATGATCACCGGTCGCCATAATTAGGGGCTCCCATTGTTCTTTTAAATCAGGAGGTAAATCCAACATTAAGTTGAAATTAACATTAATGAATCGGGCGTAGTTTTCAGCGCGCTCCATGTACCTGCCTAGCCAATAAATTGAATTTGCAACTCTACTTAACATATCGTTTGTTTATTTTAATACAATACCCAGGTGTCTTTGCTTCCGCCACCTTGAGAACTATTGACTACAAGTGAACCTTTCATTAATGCTACCCTTGTAAGGGCTCCGGGAATAACTTCTACTTCATTTCCATACAAGACATAAGGCCTTAAGTCCACATGCCGACCTTCAATGGTTTTGTTGTTTACAATTGAGGGAACAGTAGAAAGTGAAAGTGTTGGTTGGGCAATGTAATTGGTAGGATTGGACTTGATCAACTGCCGGAATTTTTCATGTTCTTTAGCATCTGCTTTTGGTCCAATCATCATGCCATATCCTCCCGCTGCATTTGTTTCTTTTACTACCAAGTCTGAAATGTTTTCTAAAACATGGTTTCTATCCTTTTCTTCCCTACAAAGGAAGGTTGGTACATTGTGAAGTATGGGGTCCTGATCTAGGTAATATTTTATTATTTTAGGTACATAGGCATAAACAGCTTTGTCATCTGCAACACCTGTTCCAGGCGCATTGGCCATGGCAATATTGCCAGCCTTGTAGGCCTCAAAAAGTCCGGGGATTCCCAGCATAGAGTTGGGATTGAAAACTTGTGGATCCAGAAAAGTGTCATCTATCCTTCTGTACAATACATCTATTTGTTCTAATCCTTGTGTGGTTTGCATGTATACCTTCTTGTCTTTTACAATTAGGTCCATTCCGGATACAAGCTCTGCACCCATTTGCTGGGCAAGGTAAGAATGTTCGAAGTAGGCGGAATTGTAAACACCTGGTGTCAATACTCCAATAACTGGCTTGGGTTTGTCAGAAAGAAACTGAAGCATGTCCAGGAGTTTGGTAGGGTAATCTGAAACAGGTCGAACTCCGAGTTTGTTGAATAAGTCAGGATAGGCCCGTTTGATGATTTCACGGCTTTCCAGCATATAGGATACACCTGATGGACAGCGAAGGTTGTCTTCCAAAATGTAAAACTCCCCATGGTTATCCCTTACTAAGTCTGTACCCGTAATATGGCACCAAATCCCTTTAGGTGGCGTAAGACCCATACATGGCTTTAGAAAATCCTTACTTCCTAAAATTAAGTCCGTGGGGACAATCTTGTCTTTAAGGATTTTTTGGTCGTTATATATGTCTTGTAAAAATAGGTTCAAGGCCGTAATCCTTTGTTTGAGGCCTTCATTGATGGTGTGCCATTCTTTTCCCGGAATAATTCGTGGAATAATGTCCAGGTGGAGGATTTTTTCTAAACCTTCTTTATCATGATAAACATTGAAGGTCATTCCCATGGCCATCTGGGCCTTGTCTGCCGAGAATTGCAATTGGTTAAGCTTTTTTGCCGAGGTATTCTCAATGAACGCTCCGAGACTGGAATAATGTTCACGCAATGTCTGATGTTCATCATACATTTCGTCATAAAAAGAATGTTGGGGTTCGTGGTTTACGTTCATTTTGCCTAATTAAAACAGTTGGATCAATGACTTAAAAATTATAGAAGTTATAAAAATTAGGTATAAAATTTTAATTATGCAAATAATTGGAGGTCGTTATTAATTTTTAAGAAAAATGTACTGTGGTTGTGGATCACTACTGATTAAATGTTCTGTTAGCTGCTTAGCTTAAAGTCCGAGTCTAGTTCCAGGTTGACCTTCTTCCTCTTGGGAAGCTGATCGATTACCAAATTGAGTAGCTATTGGAAGCTATAAATTTAATGCTTAGGTAAAGTTGTAAATCCAAACGATATGTACTAAATTATCAGTTATATAAAATGGTAAGTGTGCCTTATAATGTTCCTGTATTACAATTTCAATGCCTTCAAGTAGGGACATCTTAGAAAGTAAGCTTAATAGCTGTTTTTTTAGCAAAAAGGGCAAAACCAGAAAAATAGCACCATCAAATTCATTAAAAGGCTAACATGAGCAGCAGACAAAAAATAATTGGCAAGAATAACCTTTACAAAATCTCTGGATTCATACTGCTTTTGGTATTTGTTTCTGCTTGTAATAAAGGTGAAAACCTGGGCAAAGCAGATGCGTCTGTGGTATCAAAAGAATTAGTTAAATCTTCAAAATCTTTAATAATACCTATTGATTCATTAACGGTAAATAGAAGTTCACAACTGGTCCATTACCAAGATTCTAAGGATTGGTTGTTTAACCTTAACATGAGTACCAATGAGATACAGATGTATGATTTGAAAGACAAATCCCTTCATAAAAGATTAAAATTCCCAGTTGAAGGGAACAATGGCGTTGGTCGGATTTTTTCGTTTCATATTCACAATCTGGACAGTATATTTCTCTTTCAGCAGTTTAGTACTGATATATATTTAACCGACACAAGTCAGTCGATCAAAAATAAAATTACAGTTCAGGTACCAGAAATGCATACCCCTCCATTTGTACACTCCACTTACTTTTCATCTCCAGTTGTGGTTATAGATGATGCGTTAGTGGTGAAAACTCGTCCTGCTGATGATTATAAAGAAATTACAAATGATGTGCTGTCTAAAAGACATTTGACTTATAGCATCAACCTCAACAAAGGGGAGACGGAGCTCTTGAATCATAAATACCCCAATGACTATTTGGAAGATGGGTATAAACTTTTTGACTTCAGTTTTGCAAAGGGATTAGACAAATGGGTTTATTCCTTTCATTCTGATCATAACCTGTACTATTCAGATTCGATGCAGGCAGGGTTAACAGCAGCATTTTCAAAAAGTAAATACATCAATGGATTCCAGAGCATCGACGTGTTTGGTTCGCGAGAGCAACATTACAAATACTATGCAAGTGCGGCGAATTATAAAAGTATCCTTTACGATAAATTCAAAAACGTCTATTATAGATTTTGTTATCCGGAAATTGAGGTGAGCAGTGAGGAGGAAATAATGAAGTATAGATTTCTGCCTAAACTTTTCTCCATATTAATTTTAGACAGTGAGTTGAATGTTATTGGTGAAACCTTATTTGATAAAGATAAATTTTTGTCAGACAATGCTTTTATAACCGAAGAGGGGATATACCTATCCAAAAACCATCCGGATAACCCTGAACTTAAAGAAGACTACCTGTCTTTTGCCTTATTTGAGCTAATTGACATTGATTAAACCCAAAATAAGCAAGACAATCAACTGTGTGCTGAGACCGCTTCAAAATTAGTCATTTCGCTACTGTTTGGAGATTGTAATACTTTCTGATTGAGTCGAGAATTATTATTGGATAATTCCAACTATCTCTTTTAGCCAATTCAGTAATCCTCATAGAGTTATGGGAGTTCAACCCGCTTTATCCATTAGGAATCGTAATGAGAACTGAAACTGCAAGAAAATCAGGCTGTTTGGAGATTTAATCATAGCATCGCTATGGTGAAATCGAAAACAGCAGCGTAGCGACTGATTTTGAAGTAGATTCAGGTCGTAATAGATAGGCTAATGCATAATGTGGGTTCAATCGTTCCGAATTCCCCAGCCCCAATGGGGCGAAATAAAATAGCCAAGGGTGTTAGCCCTTGGCAAATATATTAAGAGCACATCCAGATTTTGGCGGCATTGTTGCTTTTTTCTGCAACAATGCTGACAAAATCTCAAGCTATGTTAGCGTCATTACGTCTCAATTTCATATGTCTTCTGATCTGAGTTATAAGAGACAATGCTTTTTACGTTTAATTCTCTGCCAGGAACAAAATAAAGGCGTATTCCATGGCCAATTCTTTTAAGGCATTGAATCTGCCAGAGGCGCCTCCATGTCCTGCTTCCATATTGGTATGGAGTAGTAACAAGTTTTTGTTGGTGCGCAAGGCCCTGAGTTTTGCTACCCATTTGGTTGGCTCCCAATACTGAACCTGACTGTCATGTAAGCCAGAGGTAACCAGGAGGTGAGGGTAATCCTGTTTTTTCACATTGTCATAGGGAGAATACGAAAGCATATAGTCGTAGTAGTCCTTTTCTTTGGGATTGCCCCATTCGTTAAATTCTCCGGTAGTTAAGGGGATGCTTTCATCCAACATTGTAGTGACAACGTCCACAAATGGTACTGCTGCCACAACGCCATGGAAAAGATAAGGTCGTTGGTTGATCACAGCGCCTACCAAAAGCCCTCCAGCACTTCCTCCCATTGCGAAAAGCTTTTTCGGGTGAGAATACTTTTCCTGAATTAGGTACTCTCCACAGGCAATAAAGTCATCAAAGGTGTTTTTTTTCTTTAACATTTTGCCCTCTTCATACCAATATCGTCCCATTTCCTGACCACCTCTGGTATGGGCGATGGCAAATACAAAACCCCTGTCTAATAAGCTCAGTCTACTGGAACTAAAATAGGGGTCTGAACTTAGCCCATAGGAGCCATAGCCATAAAGTAAAACCGGGTTTTGACCGTTTTGATTGAAAAGGTCTTTTTTGTATACCAAGGACATAGGGATTTCTGTTCCATCGGCCGAGGTTGCCCACACACGCTCAGAATGGTAGTCTTGAGGTGTATGGCCACCCACCACTTCTTGACGCTTCATTAAGGTTTTCTCTCTAGATTCCATATGGTAGTCATAGATAGTAGCCGGAGTGGTCAATGAGTTGTAGCCATATCTTAGCACCTCCGTATAAAATTCCGGATTGTTACCAATCCAAACCGTATAGGCTGGATCCTCCATTTTTATGGTGTGTTTTTTTTCTCCATCCCAGGATCTTATTTCGAGCCTTTGCAGTCCATCAAATCGATTGGCTATTACCAAATGATGTTTGAAAACTTCAAACTCCTCTAAAAATACATTTTCCCTAACTGGAATGAGGTCTTCCCAATTCTCTTTCTCAGGTTTCTCTATTGGTGTTTTTACCAACTTGAAATTTGTAGCCTTGTCGGCATTGGTAAGTATGATAAAGTGCTTGTCATAATGATCAACCTCGTACTCTAAGTCTTCTTGTCGACCTTGAATGACTTTCCATTTTGCATCAGGCTGATCCAAAGGAAGAAACCTGTACTCTGTAGAAATTGTGCTTTGGCTGGCAATAAATAAGAATTTCCTTGACTTGGATTTTCTTATTCCAACCGTAAAAGTTTCATCTTTTTCCTCGTATACCAACTCATCTGACTCCTGAGCTGTACCCAGAACATGGCGGAATATTTTATTTGGCCTTAAGGTCAATGGGTCTTGTTGGGTATAGAAAATTGTGGAATTATCTGCCGACCAAGCCATATTACCAGTGACAGATATTAATTGATCCTCCAACACTTCCCCACTAGTCAAATCTTTGAAATGAATAGCGTAAATACGCCTACCCATATTGTCAAAGGAATAAGCGAGCAATTGGTTGTTTTCAGCTACTGACAGTGCGTTGACATTCATGTATTCATTTCCTTCTGCCAATATATTGATGTCCAATAAGGTCTGTTCATCCCCTTCTAGATTTCCTTCCTTTCTACAATAAATTGGGTATTCTTTGCTTTTTTCGAAGCGATTGTAATAATAAAAACCGTTTTTGAAGTAAGGGACACTGGCATCATCTTCCTTTATTCTCCCCTTCATTTCTTCGAAGAGTGTTTTTTGCAGGGCTTCTGTATTCTTTAGGCAATGATTTTTATATTCATTTTCCTTTTCCAAATATTTCACAACCTCTGGATGCTCTCTCTCATTCATCCAAAAGTAGTTGTCAGTCCTGGTAGAGTCATGAAAACTAAGTTTTTTGGGTTTTATCTGCGCTATTGGTTGATCTATATGTTTTGTTTTGGACATGTTTTGTCTGATGTGATAATGTTTGGAATATAATTATTTTGCAATAATCATAGAATTTTTCATATATTGAATGGCTTATTAAATTTATATTAAAAACCATTAACCAACAAAAGTATGGGATTGATTAAAGAATTCAAGGATTTTGCCGTAAAAGGTAATGTTGTCGATTTAGCTGTTGCGGTGATCATCGGCGCTGCATTTGGGAAGGTAGTATCCTCACTGGTAAAGGATATAATTATGCCTCCAATTGGACTATTGGTCGGAGGAGTTGATTTTACTGATTTAGTAGTTGTTCTCAAGGATGCCTATATAGATCCTGCAGGGGAAGAAATCGCTGCGGTAACAATTAATTACGGTACATTCATTCAATTTACCGTTGATTTCGCTATTGTCGCTTTTGCAGTATTTATGATTGTTAAAGTAATTACAAAATTGAAAAAGAAGGAAGAAGCTGCCCCAACACCACCACCACCTACTGTTAATAAAACAGAAGTGTTATTGGAAGAAATCAGGGACTTACTTAAAACAAAATAATTTCTGATTGAATTAAATTTTCCGGTAAGGGTTAAACCAGATCCCTTACCGGTTAAATAGATACCTAAGCTGAAAAGTAGTTTCTGTCAATTCATTACCTTTTATTTCCTGCAAGCCTGAACCTATGCTTTCCCTATTGGTATAGGTAGTTTTTGCCCATCTCCCCCAAAAGGTCAGTCGCTTATTGAGCTTATACTGTGCCAAAAAATAGACACGCATTCCCTGATTATAAAAATTCGGAATAGAGAAGGCCCATAGCACATTTTTTTCATATAAGTATTGCCTGTTTTCATAATCTTCGGTGTCAAATAGTGCCACTCTTCCCGATAACCTCCATGGACCCATTTCTGTTGATATATCCTGAGAGATTGAAAAACCTTTGGACTTCTGTCTATCAATGAGATAAAAGCTTTGCTGTACTCGTGTTTTAACCTGCCACCAGCGGCTTGGTTGATAAGTTAGGTTCCACACCAAGTTTTGTCTTTTTCCGCGTGCCAGTAAGTATTGGCTGCTGGTTTGATTTTCTGAAATTACGTTTCTGCTTTTGATCTCTTCCCTAAATTGGAAAAACAGGATCATTTGTTTGTTTGGTTGATATTTTATCCTGCTAAGCCATTCGTAGCCTGTGGAAGGGGCATACATCCTGAAACGCAACCAGGGGAAACTGAAATAATCATAGTAGACAGACCAGCTGATTTTTCTGTTAGGTTTGAAGTGGAGACCTAAATACACCCCTTCTTCATTGATTGGACGAGAACCTTCGGAAAAAGCATTTCCATAAAAAGAATGAAATTCCCGGTCGTATTTTCTCCAAACCATAGAGAAATCCAGTTTACTGTTCAGGCTACTCATTATCCCCGCTACATGACCCAGTCCCCCGCTTTTGGATACTGCGGTTTCACCAAACAAATAGTGGTTTCGGAAATTGTAGGTGAAGTACAAGCTGGTTGTAAAGTTGGTCTTTCCTCGAAATTCAAATTGATTGTAAATTCTTTCTAAGGGGATTAGGGCTTGACTGTATTGGCTGTAAAGGGCATTTGCGCCTAGCCGTAACGCTTTGTTAGGAAGCTGATAATTTATATTAAACCCTGCATTGTGTTCTGTAGCTTGGGCTTTTTTCTGTACTTCACTTTCCGTTCTGTGCAATCCAGATAGGACCAATGATGACAGGTAAGAAGACTCGTTGGCAAGACTATCTTGTATTAGCTGTAAATTAGCATCTCTGGAAGATCGGGAGAGCATGCCTGTAACTTCTATGTTTCCTATTGAGTAGGTGCCTGCTAGCCCCCTGAAAAAGCCTGCTTCCATTACAGAAGTGTAGGGCCTTAGTCCAGTAGAGCTTCGTTTAACAGTGGTGATGGTCTCTGCTCCTTTTCCCACAGAAAATCCCGATCCAAAAACCAATCCCTGTCCAAATTGCAATTGATAATCGCCAAGAGAAAGTGCCTTTAGTTTCCCTTTATTGTACAAGGTATAATGAAAAGAGAGATAATTGAATCCGTATCGTTTGCTTTTAGGGTCCCAGGTGAATTTTTCTCCTGAATCTTTATCTAAAGTCAAACCCAAACTGAAATCTGCAGGTTGCTGTAAGCGGAATCTTAAATACAGGTCGTTGGGGTCTCCCAGATACCTATTGCTTAGGTCTCCATTGCTTAGCGTATCTGGAGGACTGAAACCTTTCCTTGTTTGCCAGATCTTTCTGTGACGAAAAAGTAAATAGGCATTTTCGGCCTTCTTAATACGCTTTAGGCTGGGGAGAGCATCGTTAGTATTTGAGGAATTTATAACGACAAATGGCAATATATTTTGGATGGTTTCTAAAGTCCATTCTGGAATAGCCTGAAGCTCATAAATGGAAGCAAACTTACCAAATTGATTTCTGTAATTAATGAATGATTGGATTTGTATAGGGTTAAGAATATACAAGGATTGAAGCGCAGAACTTGTGGCCACCTGTAAGTCTATAGGTTGAAAATACAATTGAAGGAGGCTTTCATAGAGGTCTTCATATGGCACCTCTTCTTCTTGCATGGCAAAGCGCTCTTCTACGAATGCTTCTATGTCGAGTTCTCTTGGAGGGGCCTGCTGTGCAAGGAGACCAAAAGAAGTCAGAAATAAACCTACACCGCTGACAATAATTGGTTTCAAGGGGCCGAGAGATTATAATTTAGAGAAAAGTGATGGGTAAAACCCAATAAGTAATTGCGACTCATCGCATAATCCACTTGGAACCGTCTGGGCTTAAAACCTATTCCGAAATACAGATTGTTTGGCTGACTGCTTATGCCTGTCCGCGCCCATAGTTTATCTTCAAAGCTATAGGCGATACCTACTTTAAACTGAGGTGGGGATTGTAGTTCTTTTTCAGTTTCAATATTGACCATCAGGTTTTGAGAGGGTCTGTAAGAAATGCCCGCCTTAACGACTGCCGGTAAATAGTCTAAACTTGCCTTGCTAATCGAAGAGCGGGAAATATTGTACACATGGGCAGCGAAAAACAAATCAGGAATGAGTTCGGCGGTTCCCCCAAGTTCAATAATAGGTCTGGCGCTTCTCCCAAAACCTTCAATATTAGTCTGGAAATAATTGGTTTTTATCCCTAAACTAGCCAAACCTAATTGTTTGGCCAGGCCCAGGCCAATTTGCTGCTGATTGAAGAGCTTTCCACCATAATTGGAAATACCGATACCTATTGTCCCTAATTTTTCAGAAGGAAGGATAATTCCAGCAGCCAAAGTGGTGAGTTCATTCAGCCCAAGCCTATGGTCGTATCCTGCTATGGCTACTATTTCAGATGGTGCCTTACCTAGAGCCCCAATATTGTTAAAGATTGCCCAAGGTTCGCTTAGGGTGACACTTGCATTGCCCATCCCTATACTTTGTGCCCCTTTTGGAAAATGGTCCATGCTGTTTTGCGTCCAGCAAAGACTGGGGAATAGCAATAAAAAACCAGATAGTACCCATTTCTCCATAACCAAAAAATAAGGGGAAAAAGAAAGTATTACTGGAATATACTATAAAAAAATGTAATGTAGAAACAAAAAACGAATTATATAGGAGCTTTAACGTTGATAAAGAAACTCCCTGCCCCCATGTTGTTGACCGAATATTCAAACCTGAATACAGCATCATACATACCTATGAGGTCCAATCCAAAGCCATAGCCTGCCAGGTATTTGTTGGTATATTGAGCATTTAAAGGCAATCGATTTGCATCTCTTACATAGCCATGGTCAAAGTTACCACTAAGATATAGGCGAAGCGGAAAAACAGAGAACTCCTCTATAGGCATAAAGCTAGAAATGTCAAAAGCCACATTTAGCAACTCATAGCGTAAGCTGTTTTTATGAGCAATTAATTGTTGCCCTTCAATGACATTGAGCTCAAAACCCCTGATAAAATTTGGTTTATAACCAATTCCACGGACCAAGGTGTAAGGTTGGTGATCGCTAAAAAAAGCTGAGCCAGAAATGCCTGTAGCAAAGTGGAATTTGCTTCCAATCCTATTGTACTTGCTGGCCATAATGCTAAATTCTAGCTCATTGATGTCATCATTCCCAAACATACCATATTTGGTGAGAGAGGCATCCAATAAGGTTCCTTGAGTTGCATAGGCCACATTGTCCCGGTTGTCATGACGGTACCGGTAAGAAGCCAAAAAGTACTGCAACTTTTGGCCCTCATGCGTAAAATAATTTGGGTTTTCAAGTATTACATCCTCATGAATTCGGGTGTCGTTGTACCCTGCTGTGAAATAATGAAAATTATAAAAACTACCTCTAAAGCTATAGGTCAGTGAGGCATTAAGTGATTGTAGTAAAATATCTTCATTCGCATTTTTAAAAAAGTATTGCTTGTTGCCAATTGACCTTACAGGGATGTTTTTATTCGTGTAATAATTGAACCTGGCAGCCAGACCATGAAGCTGGTTTTTATCAAAATAGGGGATAGTATAATTCAAGAGAAGGGCTTGGGTAAAACCAATCTGTCCGACCACCCTAAGTTTTTCATTTCTCCCGCCAATATTATTATGGTCCAATTTTACCCCATAGTTAACCCTGGAAAAATCCCGATTTTGATTAGAATACCATTCAGAGAAGTTCCTGTCAGCCAAATTAAAGATAATGCTGGGTAAAATGTACCATCTTTCTTTTAGAGACACCAAAAGCTCAACCTGCTCATCCCCTACGAAAAGGGGGGTCACTGTGGCGGTTGTAAAAAGTTGAAGGTTGTATATCTTTTTTTGGTCAGCTGCTACAAGAGCTACAAACTCATCCCAATTGTAGGTCATGTTTTCAGCAATGTCCATTTCCCGTAAAATAATGTTTTTACGGGTTTTTTCGTTTCCAACGATAAAGATGTTATTGACAGTGACTTGCTTTGGCGTTTCGACTTCCTCTGAAGTGACATATAGTGAATCGCTATCTTGGGCATACAGGGCTTTGCCAACACCTGTTCCCAGGATGCAAATAAGGATTAGAAGCCGGTAAAATAGCGGTTTTATGTTCAATTGAATCTGAATTTTGATTTTAGAGACAGAACTTTATTTTCAAAAATATGCTTGTTTAATGTAAATACGAAAAAGTGAAGAAAATAGTAAAGAATATTGCTGTATTTCCCATTTTGATTTATCAATATGCTATTTCTCCTTTGATTCCGAGGTCCTGCAGGTACTATCCTACTTGTAGCCAATACGCCAAAGAAGCCATTTTGAAACATGGTGTCTTAAAAGGGGGATGGATGGGAATCAAGCGAATAGGTCGGTGCCACCCATGGGGAGGACAGGGCCATGACCCTGTCCCGTAAGCTAGTTTTTAATGGATTGTTTTCTTTTGTTATTTAAAGAATAAAAGATAAGGCCAAAGCCTATCACTACCAATGGGATACTTAGTGCTTGCCCCATATTGAAAGTGAGACTGTCCTCAAATTCCACTTGATTCTCTTTGAAAAATTCCCAAACGAATCGCATACCGAATACCGATATAAGGAACAATCCAAGATATAATCCTTCGGGAATTTCTGATTTGTATTTTTTCCAGCCAAGAAATAGCAATATGAAAATCAATAAATAAGTGAGCGATTCATAAATTTGGGTAGGGTATTTGGCTTGACCAAAAGTTTTTATCACTGCCAGATAATGATCTCCTTGGTCTCTGATTTCCAAGTTAAGCGGGGTTTCAGGATCCTCCGCCATGTATTTCTTTGAACTATTGAATCGAGTCAATGCATACTTGACATCTCGCTCTAGAACAGATTTTAAATTTGCCTCATCAAAACTCCCCTTCTCGATTTCAATGTCAAAATTAACAGGGACACGTCCGGTTCCGGTTAGTTCAGCCTGCCGGTCTAAAGGTTTATAAGCTTTAATGGAAGTTATTGGAAGCTTCATGGTATTCAAAATCTCCTCTGTTTCTCGAGCAAAGACAAAGCCACTGTCTGTGCCTGTTGCTTTCCCGCCGATTTCTGAATTCATCAGATTACCAAAACGAATCAAAGCCCCAGTCAAGGCCACGACAATTACAATTCTGTCTACAACCCATAAATAGGATTGTCCAGGAGTTCTTCTGGCATATAGCCACAAAGCAATAAGGATAGAGATAGCTGCCCCATGGCTCGCTAGACCCCCTTCCCAAACCTTTAATATGTCTATTGGATTACTTAAGTAACGTTCTGGTTCATAAAACAATACATGCCCCAATCTGGCACCAATAATGGTTGCAAGGACCATGTAGATGGTTAATTTGTCTACTAAATTTTCATCATGACCTTCTTTTTTGAAAAAGTGAATCATGAATTGTTGGGAGATAATAAAGCCCATTGCAAAGAGCAGGCTATACCAGCGCAACCTGTCAAATCCTGAAAAAATCGAAGGGTTTGGACTCCAAACGACGTAATACAAAATACTATTGATCATGGTTTATTATATTTTTTATGATTGTCGTTGATTTATTCTTCAAGGGTTTCCATTAGTGCCAACTCTTCTCGGTAACCTCCCGATAGTACAGGGAAACGGTACCAGGTCTTTGGATCCACATTAAATTCATCCAAATGGAAGGAGACGGCTAGTCGTTCTCTTTTCCATTGATTGATGGACCATAACCTAAAGAATTTGGCAATGTAAGCTTTTAAAAGAGATGGTTCAAGAGAAATTTCTTCTTTCAAAATAAGGTACACATCCATAGGAGATCTCCTATCCCTTATAGCCAGTTTCTCTATAGCAGAAATGATAGGGTAGGGCATAAGGTCCTCCTCATCTGTTTGACTTTGCTCCTGAGGCCTCAACTCGGCAGTAGGTTGTAGTGCGTTGACGGACTGTAATCCATGATAGCCTTTTTCCTTCTCAGCCCAACGCAACCACTGAAGGATGAAATCTTTACTAACTGCCGCAATGGGAGAAATGCTACCACTGGTGTCTCCGTCCATGGTCGCGTAGCCCAAGTCACCTTCGCTTCGATTGGAAGTGCTTAGGAGAAGGTGATTTTTGATGTTGGCCAGCATCCAGATGATTGGAGAACGAGTTCTTGCCTGAATGTTTTGAAGAGCGATGTCGTCCTGTTCCCAGGTTAGCTTTCTGCCTAGGGCTGTTTCAATTTTTTTTGTATAGGAATCTACTTCTTCATCTATGGTCCAATGATGGAAAGTAGCACCTAAACTCTTTGCGAGGTTGTGGGCGCTATTTAGGGTTGCTTCAGAGGAGTTTTTCGTTCCTTGATAGGCAGTAGTGAATATTTTCCCGATAATTTCTGGAATGCTACTTTCTGGAGCAATATCGGATGCACGATTGATTTTTTTCAAAAATAAGGCTGTTCCTAGTTCCTCTACCCCTCTTTTTACCATGTCAGCTACTAGTATGGCTATGGTAGATGAATCTGCTCCACCGCTTAGCGAGAGGACAAAACCCCTGCTTCGGCTTTTCCTAAGATAGTCAAAGAGGGCCAATGTAGAGGCAGCCATGAATTCCTCATTTTTGGTATCTAAACTGTGGTTAAGTTCCAGAGGTTGAGGCTGCTGAACAGGGTAAGCTACCGTAACCAACTGGTAATCCTGGTAGGATAGCAATTTGTTCTTTACCAAACAATGGCCATTTTCGGAGAAAAGTATTTCTCCGTCAAAGATCATTCTTCCACTTTCATTACCAAGCAGGTTGACGTACAAGTAAGCAACACCAAGGTCCGTAGAGCTTTCTTTAACCAAAATTTCTCTCTGCTCGCTTTTGCCCATGGCAAAGTGGCTGGCACTAGGGTTGAAAATGATGTCTACTCCACGTTTTTTTAGTCGGTATCCAGGCCTGTCAGTGCTTCTCCATGCATCTTCACAGATTTCAAAACCATATTTATGGCCGTTTTTCTCAAAGATGATGTCTCCAAATGGGTATTTGGTGTCAAAACACTCAAGTGTGATTTCTTCGCCGGATTTCCAGGGAGTAAACCACCTTGCTTCATAATGTACACCGTCTATTGCTAAAAACTGTTTGGGTACAAAGCCTAGAATCTCCTCGTTTTCTAGGATGGCCATGCAGTTGTAGACTTTGGTATTTATTCTGATAGGTAGCCCCACAAATACCGTAATTCCACTTGTATGAGGAAGGATTGTTTGAAGGCTTTGCAGTGCTTTTTTAGGATACCAATAACTCAGGAACAAATCTTCACTACCGTATCCGGTAATGCACAACTCTGGAAAACACAAAAGGTCAACCTTTTTTTCTTTTGCCAAGGAAATTGCCTGAATGATATTGTTCAGATTTCCTTCCCAATCCAGAGGAGTTTGGTTGAGTGTGGCGCCAGCCAGAAGTAATGGAGACATGTTATTGATTTTTTAGAGACCTAAATGGGAATGCGTGGATTAGGGGATTATTTGAAGTTTTTCGCAGGCAATTCTAGCTGCTTCTTGTTCGGCTTTTTTCTTTGTGGCACCTTTTCCTTCAGCATAAGGAGAGCCATTGATGTTTAATTCTACTTTAAACTCTTTGAACCTTTGGCTACCTTCTACGGATTTTAGGTTAAAGTCGACTTCTTTATTGTCCTTTTGCGACCATTCTATGATCTTACTTTTGAAATTAGTAGTGGTGGTAATGATATTGTCCAAATCAAAAAATGGAGTGATCAACCTACTATTGATAAATTTTCTGCAAAAGTAATACCCTCTATCCAGGTAAATGGCTCCAATAAGGGCTTCTAGCGTGTCACCATAAAGAGATTTGAAGCTAAAGGGGACTTTGGTACCCATTTCGGACTCCACTATTTTAGGTAAGCCAATTTTCTGCCCAACCTGATTCAAAGCTTCTCTGTTTACAATTCTGGACCTGGTTTCGGTCAAAAAGCCTTCGTCTCGGTAGGGGAATTTTTGGAAGAGGTATTCGGCCACAATTGTGCCCAATACCGCATCACCCAGGTATTCTAGGCGTTCATTGCTTATTTTTACACCGGCTTTTATTTCCTTCGATGCAGAAACATGTCTGAACGCTAGTCTATAGAGAGATAAATTTAAAGGCTTGCTACCCACTATGTTTTTTATAGCGAAAGCAAGCCTTTTATCTTTCTTATTATAAGTTAGCTCTTGTATTCTGAGCAACCGAAGTAATTTCAAATTTATTCTGCTATTTTTTTGAAGATGATAGAGCAGTTATGCCCACCAAAACCAAAAGTGTTACTCAGTGCTACATTGACTTCTTTTTTCTGAGCTTTATTAAAGGTGAGGTTTAATTTCTCATCCACCTCTTCATCATCAGTAAAGTGATTGATGGTAGGAGGAATAAGGCTGTTTCTCATCGCTAATATTGATGCTATGGCTTCTATAGCTCCAGCAGCTCCCAGAAGATGACCTGTCATGGATTTTGTACTACTGATATTAATTTTATACGCGTGATCGCCAAAGATATTTTTAATGGCTTTTACTTCACTTAAGTCTCCAAGAGGAGTAGAAGTACCGTGCACATTAATGTAATCAATAGCCTCAGGTTCTAAACCGGCGTCTTCAAGGGCGAATTTCATCACATTGGCAGCTCCTCTTCCTTCCGGATGAGGTGCAGTAATGTGGTAAGCATCACCTGTCATTCCACCACCGATTAATTCAGCATAAATTTTGGCTCCACGTGCTTTAGCATGTTCGTACTCTTCCAAAATCAATGCACCGGCTCCTTCCCCAAGAACGAAACCATCCCTGTCCTTATCAAAAGGCCTAGAGGCAGTTTTTGGGTCATCGTTTCTTTGAGATAATGCCTTCAAAGCATTAAACCCTCCTACACCTGCTTCAGTTACTGCAGCTTCCGACCCTCCAGAAATGAAGATATTGGCTTTTCCCAATCGGATATAATTGAATGCATCCAATAGGGCGTTAGTAGCTGAGGCACAAGCTGAAACAGTAGCAAAATTTGGCCCCTGAAATCCATATTTAATGGAAATAAACCCTGCAGCGATATCAGCTATCATTTTAGGGATGAAAAAGGGGTTAAATCTTGGTGTTCCGTCTCCACCTGCAAAATCAGTGACTTCGTCTTGAAAAGTTCTCAATCCACCAATACCAGATCCCCAGATTACTCCAGCCCTGGTAAGGTCAATTTTTTCAAGGTCAAGTCCAGAATCTTCCATGGCTTCCGCTACGGCTACCATTGCATATTGAGCATATGGATCAATCTTCCTGGACTCTTTCCTGTCCATAAATTGAAGTATATCCAAATTCTTTACTTCGCAGGCAAATTGGGTTTTGAAATTTGAAGCATCAAAACGGGTAATAGGCGCAGCGCCGCTTACACCATTCGACAAGCCGTCCCAGAATTCTGGAACGGTATTGCCGATTGGTGTAAGGGCACCTAAACCTGTTACTACAACTCTTCTTAAATTCATAAATGATTTTAAGTATGGGTTATTTTACGTTAGCTTCCAAATAGCTAACAGCCTGACCAACCGTACCGATCTGCTCAGCCTGGTCATCCGGAATAGAAATGTTGAATTCTTTTTCGAATTCCATGATAAGCTCTACAGTATCTAAAGAATCGGCACCAAGGTCATTGGTAAAGCTCGCTTCTGGAGTAACTTCAGATTCTTCGACGCCTAACTTATCAACGATAATGGCTTTTACTTTTTGTGCAATTTCAGACATTTTGTGATCAGTTTAGTTTAAACACACCGCAAAGAAAATTATTTAATACCTTAATGTCAAAAAAAATGACAAACTAAATCAAGAACTTTCGCACAAAGTTAGAAGTTGGAATAAAATTTTTACCTTTGAGCTTTTAAATTCTTCCTGAATGAAGAAAAGCAAGCTTCTTTTTGAAACCACCTTCGATTTTGATCTTTTAGGCCTTGTAGCCCCTTTAAAGGACTATAAATTGGCTTGGCTGATCAATTCTACTTTGGGAATAAATTTAAAAAAAGCAGAAGATTATCATATGGAATTCTTAAATCAACCAGATTTAATTATTTCTCAATTTATGTTAAAAAAAGAACATGGATTCATCCAATTGTTGAAAAATAAGTCATATCCGGTGGGAGGGCACTCAAGATACTTGATACCTGAGCTCCAAAGTATGGATTACTTTTTACTCTGTCAGGACTTTACGGATGAAGTGGATTTAAATACGTATATTGACGGCCTTTCGGTAGTAAAAGGGATTCATAGTATTGTTAAAATTGATACTATTAAGTTAAAATCAAAAGAAAACCTGTTAACATATTAAATAAGTAGAAAATGAGAGTACCTATTTTTAATAAAACCAAAATATTAGCCACTATTGGTCCTGCCAGTAATAATAAGGAAACAATAACAGAGCTTGTAATGGCTGGGGCTGATGTTTTCAGGTTGAATTTCTCCCATGGCGACCATAGTATTCACGCAGAGGTGATCAAAACCATCCGTGAAATCAATGCAAGCATGAATAATAATTCAGGTATTTTGCAGGACCTTCAGGGTCCGAAAATTAGAGTAGGTGAGGTGGAAAATAATGGAGTACTAATTAATCCTGGTGATTCCATAACCATAACCAACGATCCTGTGATGGGTAATGCCAGCTTGGTAAGCACTGTTTATCAAAATTTACCAAATGACGTTGTCAAAGGAGATCGAATTCTAATTGATGATGGAAATTTGGAATTGGTAGTCCTTAATACGGATGGTAAAAATGTTGATTGTACAGTAGTACATGGCGGCATACTTAAATCTAGAAAAGGTATCAACCTTCCAAATACTAAAATTAGCGCACCTTCTCTTACGGAGAAAGATCTTATTGATCTTGAATTCGGTCTTGAAAATGAAGTAGATTGGATAGCCCTATCCTTTGTACGTAGCGCTGACGATATTCTTGATCTAAGAGAAAGAATTCAAAAAGCTGGTAAAGCTTGTAAGATTGTTGCCAAAATAGAGAAACCTGAAGCTCTTGATAATATTGATGAAATCATCGAAGCTACTGATGCAATTATGGTGGCTAGAGGAGATCTTGGTGTAGAGGTTCCTATGGAGATTGTGCCTCTTTGGCAAAAACGAATGGTGGAAAAATGTAAAATCGCCTGCAAACCCGTGATCATTGCTACCCAAATGATGGAAAGCATGATTGTTAACCCTAGACCTACAAGAGCTGAAACCAATGATGTAGCTACAGCCGTTCTGGATGGTGCAGATGCTGTTATGCTTTCCGCTGAAACTGCATCAGGTAAATTCCCTATTGCGGCCGTTAAAGCTATGAGCAGTATCATTGATCATATAGAAGTCAATGCAGACATCTATCACAACCTTTATAAGATCCCTGAAGATACAGAGAGCTACATGAGCAATAACTTATTGCTTATGGCAAGTAGGCTTTCTAGAAATGTGAAAGCCAAAGCAATTGTTGGTATTACCAGTTCCGGATTTACAGCATTCAGAATTTCTTCACACCGCCCTTCGGCAGATATTTTTGTTTTCACAAGAAATAAAAACCTACTTACTCAGTTAAGTCTAGTCTGGGGGGTAAGGGCTTATTATTATGATAGCCAAGTGTCCACAGATGGTACTTTCCAAGATATTCAGGATAGACTAAAAGCCGAGAAACATGTGGCTGTAGGGGATATTGTAATCAATACAGCTAGCATGCCTCTAAAAGCTAAAGGAAGAACAAATATGTTGAAAATTCACGTAGTGGATTAATTGATGCCTTCTGAGATCGAATTGTTTGTAAATGATTCGGTTGTAGAAAAAACTTATAAATGGCAACTCGATAAATTGGGTTGCCATTTTTTTTATCCCAAGGGCTAATATATTTCTAATAATCGTATTTACTTTTTTCAGGATGAAACCTCGGTCTTAAGATATCAAAGTGACAAGCAAGCCCTTTCTGAGCTGTGTATTTGCTTATATTTCTTCGGGCCCCTCAGGTTTTATTAAAATTACCTTCTCCCTGTCCACCATCACAGCCCCAGGTGGAGAACCTTTCACCTTTCGGACGTATTTGCATGGGGTGTACATGACGGCTGCAAGGGACGATGTTTTGTTTTTTGAATAATGGGCGGCTAGTGCAGCAGCTCGTTCAAGAACGCTCTTGGTTGGCGTCATGCCTGATTGGGTCTTGATGATAACATGTGATCCAGCTACATCCTTTGCATGAAGCCATAGATCGTCTTTCCAAGTGTACCTTCTTAGTAACTCATCATTTGCTTTAGCAGATTTTCCAACCCAAATCTCAAACCCTTCTGTTTCAAATCGCTTGTAAGGTAATTGTAGCTGGGCTTGGTTTTTGGATGATCTGTTTTCAGATTTGATGAGTGATTTAATTGATTTGAAGTCTTCAGATTGGTTCAAAACTTCCTCTTCCTTGGCAATCTCCTTTAGATCTTTTTCTTTTTGGGCCAGGTTTTTACGTAATTGCTCGAATTCAATTTTCTTGTTTTTGCTTTTTTTGTAAAGTTGCTCCGCAAACTTTTGGGGACTTTGGCCTCTTTTTAAAGTAATTTCTCGTGTTTCATTGGTATAAAAATCAAATAGGCTCACTTTTTCTGCCCCGTTGGGGATCTGGTGAAGGTTGGCCATGATGATGTCTGCCGTTTGGCTAGGAGGAGAGTCATTCTCCATTTCTTCCAGTTTTTGACTGGTCTTATTGATGTAATTTACTGTTTTTTTGCGTCTATCGAGAAGGTTTCGAAGCAATTGGTTTTTGACATTCTCAAAGTTTTTTCTGACTACTGCTTTCTGGAAGTAAATATTGCAGGCCTCTAAAGGGTCAGTGGTGCTGGCAATAGAAGAGGAACAAGGTAAAAGGGTGAGGAAATAATTGTCGTTTTTATGGAGAATTGAGAAAAATGGACTGTCAAGCAGGTCCATAATTTCCACCATCAGCTTGTACCGGGTGTTTATGTCCGCTTCCAGATAGCCGGCTTCCTTGAGCCAAGCTCTGGGTAATTTGCCCAGTGTAGGGAGAAATTGTGAGGCATTTCCTTTTAGTTCTGTGAATCTTGCCTCAGTTAATTCTAAGGATTTTTCAAGCTCTTGAATTTTAAGGCCCATGTCCTCTTTAAGTTCTTTTCTAAAGATGGCATAGGGAGTAGCCTCCTTGTCTTTGTATAAGACAATATTAGACCTACTGCCATGCATTTTAAATAGTAGGGCATGGGTGTCCTTAAGGCAGATGTAGAAAGCCCTTTCAAAATTCAGTAGCTGAATATCCGTGACTTTTTCTCCAATTATTTCAGGGAAGAGATCAACATTGTTTTTTTTACTTCTTTTAAAGTCTTTAGGGAAACTTATACTTGTATTAGCAGGTAAAAGTAAAGCCCGAATAAAGAAAGGATTGCCATCGGTTTTCTTTAGTTCAATGATAAGCTCCTCTTTGTTTTGGGAAAAGCAGGAAGTAATAGTGCCACCTAGAATTTCAGCTTTTAAAGCGGGGCATAAAAATTTAAAGAAGTGATAATTAAGGTGCATGTTAAAGTTGGATTTTTAAGCCATCATAGGCTATCTCAACATTGCGAGGCAGCTGTTCGGTCACTTCCTGATGTGTGCCCATTGTATGGCTTATATGGGTCAGGTATGCTTTTTCAGGAGCGATTATGGAGATGAGTTCTAGTGCTTCAGAAAGGGTGAAATGGGAAATATGTGGCTTTATTTGCAAGGCATTAATTACCAATACCTTACTGCCTTTTATTTTTTCTATCTCTTCAGGTGAAATGTAATTTGCATCTGTGATATAAGTGAAATTCCCGAACCTGTATCCAAAAACAGGTAGCTTATGGTGCATGACCTGGATAGGATTGATTTTATTGCCCTGAATTTCAAATGGAGTGTTGGATATTTCATTCAATAATACCCTTGGAACTCCTGGGTACTTGGTCTTGGCAAAGATATAGGAAAACTCACTTTTAATTTGCTCTAAAACCTGAACAGTGCCATATAGCGGTATGTCCATTTGTTGCTTGAAATTAAATGGACGTATGTCATCAAGTCCTGCAGTATGGTCTTTGTGTTCGTGGGTAAAAAGAACCGCGTCAAGGTGGGTTACAGCCTCTCTAAGCATTTGTGTGCGAAAGTCCGGGCCAGTGTCGATAACAATGCTAAGTCCGTTAATTTCCAGGTGTAATGAGGTTCTAAGGCGTTTGTTTCTAAAATCCAAAGAGGTGCATACATTGCAGTTACAGCCTATCACCGGAACACCCTGAGATGTTCCAGTTCCTAAAAATTTGATTTTCAAAGCTTCAATTCTGTTTGTTTAAGTTCAATAAGAAAATCTTGTTGCTTTTGATCTTCGAAGGATTGAGGGTTAAAATCAAGCTCTTTTAGAATGTCCAACAAGGCATTGATTTTACCTTCAAGGGTGAAATATTTATTTATAATTACAATTTTTGTTTCCTTTAAAATACAAAAACCAGATTTAAAATTGCCTTTCTCATAACGTAGGTGATACGCTGATGAGGCAAAGATATTTTCTAATTTATCCAAAAAGTTTTTGGTGTATTTGACGGTCATTTTACTTGTAAATATGTTTTTTAACGGTAACCAATAGCAAATCGTAATCCAGGGGTTTTTGAACATAATCGTCCAATCCCGCTTTTTTGAAATCATCCAAAGTGAAATTTTTGTAATTCCCAGTGATGGCGATGATTGGAATTTTAGATTTTACTGGGTCTGGGAGTTTTCTAATGGCTTTTGTACAAGCCACACCGTCCATTACCGGCATATTGATGTCCATTAGGATCAAATCAAAATCTTCTTTTTCAAGTTTATCTAAAACTTGTTGGCCATTCTTAACAGCAGTTATTGAAAAATTCTCAAAGGATAGAACATTCTTTGTTAGATTGATAATAACTGAGCTGTCTTCGGCTACCAATACTCTTTTTGCATCACTCATATTTTATAAAAATTTTATCGTTTTCAAGTAATTGTTTGAATTTGCTCAGGCTGGACTTTAATTGATCGATGTCATCAGCTATTCCATCCGTGGATGAATTTTTGATTTTTTGTTCAAATAAAGAAGTAACCTTAAACATTACATTAATACCAAGTGTTCCTGAATTACCTTTCAATATGTGAAGTTTTTCTCCAATTTCTTCAAATTTATTAAATTCCGCTAATATTTTTATTTCTTGAGTAAGGTTTTCAGCCTCCTCTAAAAAATCACCATATACGGATTTAATATTTTCCAAGCTGTGGTATTTCAATAGTTGTTGGATTACTGATTCATTAATGTCTCCATTAATGGATTGTTCCTTTTCAGGGATGTTTTTTCTGTTTGGGCTTTGATTAAGGTGAAAATGGATGGCCTCCAACAGATCCTTGGGTTTTACAGGCTTGGCAATAAAATCATCAAAGCCGGTCGATAAAAAATATTCTCGATCTCCTTGATTGGAGTAAGCAGAAATAGCAATGACTGGAATGTCAGTTATTTCTTCTTCTTTGATTATTTTTAAACAACTTATACCGTCTAGTTTCGGCATTTGAATATCCATCAATATGATGTCATATTTGTTGTTTTTTAATAATTCTATAGCTTCTAGCCCGTCTGATGCAGATTCAAAAAAATAATTGTGTCCGATTACATTTTCAAATACCCTTCTATTCAGCGCATTGTCGTCTACTATCAAGACTTTTTTGTTTTTCATGTTCGAATTTTCTTAAATTCGGAGCTTTAAAATAGCTAAATTGAATCTTGACTCCATTAAATAAAATAATCCTGGTGATTGCAGGTCCAACCGCTGTTGGAAAAACTGATTTGTGCATAAATTTAGCCAAAAAATTTAATACTGTCATAATATCCTCCGATAGTAGACAATTTTTCCGAGAAATTAATATAGGGACAGCCAAGCCTACTGCGGGTGAATTGGCCAAGGTGCCTCACTATTTCATTGGCAATAAATCTATTCACGATGCCTATGATGTCAAAATGTATGAATCAGAAGCGTTAAATTGTATAAACGATTTGTTTATAGAAAAAGATTTGTTGATTTTGACGGGAGGCTCTGGCTTATATACCGATGCGGTAGTTGAAGGCCTGGATCATATTCCTGAAGTAGGTCAGGAGATACGTGAAAAATTGAATGCCCTTTATGCAAAAGAAGGGATTCAGCCCCTTCAAGAATTATTATCAAAATTAGATCCTGATTATTTCAATATTGTGGATAAGCAAAACCCACAACGTTTGATTAGGGCTTTAGAGGTGTGTCAAGGTACTGGATTACCTTTTAGTAGCTTTAGGGTTAAAAAGAAGGTTTCCCGCCCATTCAAGACAATCAAAATAGCCTTGATTCGTGATAGAGAGGAATTGTACCAAAGAATTGATCAAAGGATGGATAGTATGATTCGCAATGGTCTTTTTGAAGAAGCAAAGGAAATGTACCCCTATAAAGATTTAAATGCACTTAATACCGTCGGTTATAAAGAGATTTTTGCCTATCTGGATGGTGAATATGACAAGGAAGAAGCGATAAGGCTTTTGAAAAGAAACTCTCGACGCTATGCCAAAAGACAGGTTACCTGGCTGAAAAGAGACAAGGCATACCATTGGTTTCATCCGGATGAAATCAATAGTATGCTCTCCCTTATAAAAGATCAAATGGAATGATGTCCCATTAGTGTGGCTACAAAACTATAAGGTTTTGTTTTGATTAGTTTGTTGTAATTGTGCCTAAGCATTCGGATTTCTCCTAATTTTTTCTGGGCTGTGACTGCTTCGCTATGTGTTTTTTCATTGCTTTTTAGAGCATGATAAAGTGCTTCTGCTTCCTTAATACTTTTTACATCTGAAATGTGCTCATTCCCATTGCTTGAATTAAAAAGGCTTTTAATCGTTGAGCTGAACTGAGTTAATTCAGTCTCAAATAGCTGTTTTTTTTGCTTTAAATTATGATTGACAACCATCATAAATAAAAAAACAAATCCGCCTAGGGTAATGAAAATTGGAATAAAGCCCATGTTTAAATGCTTAAGATCTCTTGAAGCCTAAGGTAATCTTTATTCAATGGTTTACTTTTGTTGATGCAATCATCAAAAGGAGTGTATACAACCTGGTCATTTATGATACCCGCCATACAGTTGAATTTACCATTAATCAAGCCTTCTACCGCGGCTAATCCGCTTCTGCTGCCCAAGAGCCTGTCTTTGGCTGTAGGGCTTCCCCCGCGCTGTATATGGCCTAATGTGGTTACTTTGAATTTTTTCTCATCACCAATGAATTCGGCTTTTACCTTTTCCATGATGGTAGCTGCGTCTCCTTCTTCATCACCTTCAGCTACAACCACAATACTGGAAGTTTTTGTTTTCCTTAAATTTTTAAGGTAATCTGAGACTTCACTGGCTGTAGTGATGGTTTCAGGTACCATTACCATTTCTGCACCACCTCCTATGGCACATTCAATAGCAATGTATCCACTGTCTCTACCCATTACTTCTACAAAAAACACACGGTCGTGAGCTGCGGCAGTATCTCTGATCTTATCAATAGCCTCCAAAGCGGTATTGACAGCAGTGTCAAAACCTATGGTATAATCTGTTCCATAAATGTCATTGTCGATGGTTCCTGGGCAACCTACAATAGGAATTCCGAATTCCTCGTAAAAAACTTTTGCCCCAGTGAAAGTACCATCTCCACCAATTGCAACCAATCCTTCTATTCCGTGCTTGCTTAGTTGGTCAAAGGCCTTTTGTCTCCCTTCTTTGGTGCGAAACTCATTGCTTCGGGCAGATTTAAGTATAGTACCTCCTCTTTGAAGAATATTACTTACAGAGTGAGACTGCATTTTTTTAATGTTTCCATTAATAATGCCATCATAACCGTATTTGATACTATAAACATCTAGGTCATGATAAATCCCTGTCCTTACTACTGCTCTAACGCATGCATTCATTCCTGGTGAATCCCCACCAGAGGTATATACTGCAATTTTTTTCATAATTGTATCTCATTTAAAACGTCACTTGGTATTTGGGGATTAATTGACTGCCTGCCAAATATCGAGTTAATCTGAAATGTAAAATTAACTAATTAACAGTATCTGCTTAATGTTTGAGTAAAAAAAAAGGATGGAAAATTTTTCCATCCTTTTTTCTATTATGAATTCTGCGCTTTGGCAGCTCTATTTCTTTCATTTTCTTCCAGATAGATTTTTCTCATCCGTATACTTTTTGGAGTAATTTCGAGATATTCATCTTTTTGGATGTATTCCATAGATTCTTCTAATGAGAATTTTTTGGCTGGAGCAATTTTTGCATTGTTATCCGATCCTGATGCCCGCATATTGGTAAGTTGCTTACCTTTCTGCACGTTTACCACGATATCGTTGTCTCTTGAGTGCTCGCCAATAACCATACCAGTGTAAAGGTCATCTCCTGGATCCACAAAAAAGTTTCCTCTATCTTGTAATTTATCAATGGCATAAGCCGTACACTGACCTGAGTCCATAGAGATCAATGAACCATTGATTCTTCCTGGGATAGGGCCTTTAAATGGCTCGTAGGAAGCAAAACGGTGATTCATGATCGCTTCACCTTGGGTAGCAGTCAATACATTGTTTCTCAATCCAATTAATCCTCTGGATGGAATGCTAAACTCTAGGTGTTGTAAATCTCCTTTCGGTTCCATTACCAAAAGCTCTCCTTTTCTCTGAGTAGCTAGTTCGATTACTTTTCCTGCAGAAGTTTCAGGTACATCTACTACCAAGGTCTCAATAGGCTCATGCTTAACGCCGTCTATTGTTTTATAGATAACCTGAGGCTGACCTACTTGTAATTCGTAACCTTCTCTTCGCATTGTTTCGATAAGTACTGACAAATGGAGAATACCTCTACCATATACCAAGAATTTATCTTCACTATCCGTAGGGTCTACTCTTAGTGCAAGGTTTTTCTCTGTTTCTTTCATCAACCTCTCTCTCAAATGGCGAGAAGTAACAAACTTGCCTTCTCTTCCAAAGAAAGGTGAGTTGTTGATCGTGAAAAGCATGTTCATAGTAGGCTCATCAATTGAGATCCTTTCTAATGCTTCTGGATTTTCAAGATCTGCAATTGTATCTCCAATGTCAAAACCTTCCACACCTGTGATGGCACAAATGTCTCCAGCTTGAACTTCGGTTACTTTATTTTTACCTAATCCTTCAAATACGTGAAGTTCTTTTACTTTAACTCTCTTTATAACGCCGTCTTCTTTGCAGAGTGCGTATTGTTGTCCTTCTTTGATGTTTCCTCTTTTTATCCTTCCAATGGCGATACGGCCAACGAAATTTGAATAATCTAAAGAAGTGATTTGCATCTGAGTAGTACCTTCATCAATTTTAGGCTCTGGAATGTATTTAACTACCGCATCCAAAAGTGGGAAAATGGTGTCGTTAGGATTTTTCCAGTCTTCACCCATCCAGTTGTTTTTGGCTGAACCGTACAAGGTGTGAAATTCCAACTGCTCTTCAGTTGCATCCAAGTTGAACATTAGATCAAAAACTGCTTCATGAACTTCATCAGGACGACAGTTCTCTTTATCCACTTTGTTGATCACTACTATAGGTGTAAGACCAAGCTCAAGTGCTTTGCCCAATACAAATCGTGTTTGGGGCATAGGTCCTTCAAAAGCGTCAACCAAAAGAATAACACCATCTGCCATTTTCAAAACCCTTTCAACTTCTCCGCCGAAATCAGCGTGACCAGGGGTGTCAATAATGTTTATCTTGGTATCTTTGTACCTTACTGAAACATTTTTTGAAAGAATGGTAATGCCTCTTTCCCTCTCTAGATCATTACTGTCTAGTATTAGGTCATCAAATTGCTGATTTTCCCTAAAAAGTTTTGAGGCGTGTATTATCTTATCTACCAAGGTTGTTTTTCCGTGGTCAACGTGTGCAATAATTGCAATATTTCGAATACTTTGCATGTGTAATATTATTAAGACGCAAAAGTAAGAATTAAATTTCGGAAAAGTATTTAAATCTCTTATTGATAATTATAAAATAATATATTTTATCAATTAAGATAGCCTTTGTTCCAAATGTTATTTTACTTTAAAGGGTTTGCTTTTTAACACTACATTAGATCCTGGGTAGGTAATATCCATGCTGTTTTCTGCCGTAATCAAAATCATTGTAGGCTTGTACATGGTCTCTGCTTCAAAGGATGCTTTGCCTTTATTACTGAAAACACCTCGGTTGTTTGAGATCTCTCCAAGTTTAGTAATTCCCTGTCCTGAAGCCTCTATCCATACCATATAGTGTTTTTTGGGAGGAGACAGTCGTTCTGGCAGTGCCAAATTATTGATGTTTATTTTTACTTCATAAGCCCCCTCATTGTTTTTGCTGATGCTAGCAGTTGGTTCTGCTGCCGGTACAATATTAGAAACAGGGAAAGTAACTTTAGTAGAACAAGCTGAAAAAGCCAAGGCCACTGCAAATACAGTGAAATAGGCAAAACAGCTTTTTTTAGTAAGTAGGTATTTTTTCATCGTTTTTTTGTTTTAGGCTTGTGTTTTATTTTAATAAATTGCTGCTTCTAACTTAAAAGCAGCTCGAAATGTTCCTCTATTGGTAGAGAATAAATGTCTTATTTCCAAAAGAGATGGTTGCAAAATTAGTTGATTATGTACTATAGTTTATGGTAAAAGTATGGGTAGGCGTCTGTTTATGCGTTAACTTTAACCCGGATTATGTAATAGAATGTCTATTGCATATTTCGGGTTTAAACCCTTAGGGGAAGGTCTAAATTCCTTCTTTTATTTTAGTGGAGTTTGTCCTTCTTGCTCGGACATAAATACCCAAGTCACTTTTCCAATATTGTTTGGCTTTTGATCACCAACAGCTGAAATGGAGCCTTTCCATTTCCCGTTGGATTCTTTTATTACATTTATATCTCTCCAAGAATAGTGCCCACTTTCATAATCATAGGATATTCCATCATCGTCATACAATGTGAAATGGCCTGGTGATTCACCATAGTGGAGTATTTTTAAATCATAACTTTGGTTTGTACCGGGAGCATGGAGCATGGGGTCCATTAATGGGACTATCCCACCATCTTTGACAAAAACTGGAATTTGGTCTAAACGAGCGTTAACTGTAATGACCTCACCATTGCCAACGTATTTTCCTGTGTAAAAGTCATACCATTTTCCTTTTGGTAATACCACCTTCCGTTCACTTTCACCTGCAAAGACAGGTGCTACCAATAAATTAGGGCCAGCCATGTATTGATCCTTTAATTCTTTTTTGATGGCCTCGTTGTAAGGATTATCTTCAAGGTTTGCTAGTTCATTGCTTTCCTTTTCCTCTTTTACATTAAATCCCTTCTCAAGTTGCATGGCCCTAAAGGGAGGGATTCCTTCAAAATGATACAGGGCAAAGCTACTGTACCAATAAGGCATCATTTTCATTCTTAATAGTGCCATTTCTTTAATTTCTTCTTCTACTTCAGGGTAGGACCATGGCTTTGTACCGCTTGCCCATGCATTGATCATGGCCATGGGAGAAAAAACAACCGTTTGAAATCGGCGCAACCATTCTTCAGCATTAGAAGAAGCCCGTGCTTCAGGAGTCCATAAAAGGCCTGAAAAGCCACTATTAACCAATGCGGTAATAAAATCTCTATGATCGTAGTAATCATTGTAAATAACATAGGGAAAGGAAACACCACCTCCGTTTGAAGCCCTTACCAAGCCATAGGTGCGACGGTTTTCTTCTCGAAAAAGTTGACTGGATTGGCGTTGAACAAGAAGCCCGTAGGTTTGACGGAGTTGTTCGGCGGCTAGTCCAGAAGGGAATTCGGCCACATCTGGCCAAAGCCACCTGTCGTAGCCATCCACCTCATCAATCTTGTATCCACCTATTCCAGGTTCAATATGTGATTTTTTAAAGGTTTTCCAGTAAATTTTTTGAGCTGCAGGAATACTTAAGTCAGGAACGGCTCCTGCCCATACTGTATGGCTTCCATAATAGGGCTTAAGCTCATTATAAAAACTGGCTTCTGGAGAAACATAAGGGTTGATCCATAGATTTAAACTGATGTGTTTTTCTTTCAGGCTTTGAATAAGTTTTTCTGGATTGGGGAAACGTTCCTTATCCCAGGCAAATGTGTTGGGATAAGATTTGCTTTGCCAACCGGGTTCCAAGCCTATGAAATCCAAAGGAAACCCCTTTTTTTCAAATTCATTGACCTCGGCCAATACTTGATCTTGATTAAATAGCCTGTGCACTCTTTGTGTAAAGCCCAATCCCCATCTGGGTGGGATAGGGCCACCGCCGTTAAATAAATTAAAACGCTGTACAACTTCCAGCATAGATGGCCCAGCAAAAACATAGAATTCTACACCCTTAGCAGGAACGAGAATCTCAGCTGCATCAGAATAGGGACTGGCTGTCCATTCTGGATCGGTGTTTCTGTCCAAGGCTTTCGCTGGGTTTTTACTGTCCAATCTGGATCCTGTGCCTGCATAAACATCCAAATACCTGGAGGAATTGATAAAAACACCATAACCTTTACTGCTTACATAGAAAGGTACAGGTGCATGCGTCCTGCCATTGTCTTGGTTTCCATAATGGTCCATGTGAAGCCGCATGATTCTGCCACGTTGATGAACAGTTTTGAAATTTAAGCCGAAGCCAAAAATCTCTTCATTCTCATCAAGTGGTAATTGTAAATAAGTTTTCCCATCCAATGACTTGGCATTAATCTCTTCCTTATTTAATGGGAAAATGACCTGCCCTAATCGGGATAAAGCAGGTAAATTAGGCTTTGACCCCGAAGCAGAAAGCAGATCATATTCTTCTGCTTCCCCCACAGTGCCTCTCCATACACCTGGAGCTATGCTTTCCCAGTCAATTTGTTGGGCGCTGACAGGGTGAAAAAAGTAAGTGAAAAAACAAATTATTATTAAATACTTCATGGCTTTAAAATTAATGTCAATCGGATAGAAATATTAATAAAATATGTTAGATAAAAAAGAGACTATGCCTTTAGAAGGCATAAAATAATGGTACAAATTGGTCTTTCTGACGTATATTAGAAATCTTAATTTCAATATTTGAAGCAAATGACCCTTAATAAACTAAATAACTGGCTTTTACCCGTATTATTAATCATGAGTACCTCAACACTCTTTTCTCAGGAAATATGGAAGGTTAAGCAATTGACCAATCAAGCCAAGAACCATGCGATGGACAATAACCAGAATTTTTCTCCGGATGATGCCTGGATAGTTTATGATACCAGACCCAATGAAGGGGGGATTGGAGAAAATGCCATTATTGAAAAGATAAATGTTGCATCAGGTAACACCAAAGTCGTTTATAAAACCAAGAATGCCAATGAATATGGCCCAGGTGTAGGGGCGGTGAGTTATCATCCAACAGAAAATGAGCTTGTTTTTATTCATGGTTTGCCTCCAGCAAGTAAAGATAAGCCCTATGCCATGCATAGACGTGTTGGGAGAATCGTCAATGAATCAAATAATAGCTCCTACTGGATGGATAGCCGGGATATAATAGCGCCCTATACTGCTGGTGCTTTGCGTGGAGGTACCCATAGGCATCAATGGAGTGGGGATGGTGACTGGTTAGGTTATACCTACAATGATGCCATTATGGTAGAATTGGAAGAGAAAACAGGAGAGACCTATAATTTAAGGACTGTAGGGGTGTCCAAAAGAAATAAAAAAAGCCCAGAGATTACATCTGGTCAAGGTGAAAATTTTCAGGGAGAATGGTATTCCGTGCTGGTAGTAAAAGTAGTGGCTAACCCCAAGCCTGGAAGTGATGAAATCAGCAAGGCTTATAGTGATTGGTGGGTAGGTAATAATGGCTATCAGAAACCAGATGGAAGTTGGCAAAGGGCTAGGGCATTTCTTGGTGACCTTGTGACCAAAGATGGAAAGAAACTTACAGAGGTCTTTATAGTGGATGTGCCAGAGGATTTAGACGTAGAAGGCCCGGAAGGTCCTTTAGCGGGAACTTCCACGGCCATGCCCATGCCTCCAGCCGGTGCCATAACAAGAAGAGTTACATTCACTGAAGAGGAAAAATATCCGGGAGTTACTACGGAATTCAGACACTGGGTAAGCTCTTCAATGGATGGAGCGCTTTTAAGCTATCTGGCCAAAGATGAGAATGGGATTGACCAGGTGTTTTTAATATCCGTTAATGGTGGGCAACCCAAGCAGGTTTCCTTTCATTCAACTCCTGTTCAGAGTACTGTAAGGTGGAATCCTAAAACCAGAGAGTTTGCCTATGTTTGCGATAATCAGGTTTATGTCAATACCGTAGACAAGAAGGGAAATGCTGGAGAAGCTTTTGCTATTAGCCCCAAGTTTGAAACTAAACCGTATGCGATAAACTATTCAAATACAGGTAAAAAAATAGCCTTCAACAAAGATGTTGAAGGCTATGCGCAAATATTTGTGGCTGAAAGACCATAAATTAGTTTTTCAGTTCATACCATTCTATGTCCATCAGAGGTGCTCTTCTTCCCATATTGCTTTGGGTGGAGCTCTCTGGGGCATAGTTTTTAGACAGGTAATCAAGGATGACCTCTTCTTGTGTTCCCAAATCCCAAAGGTTTTGGGAACTTTGCATCCACCTGATCATTTTTTTCCATCCCTGCCTGTTGGCCTGATTCTGTGTAACCAGTTTTGCAGAGTGGCATGCCGTGCAATTGGCTATTACAAGATTTAACCCTTCATCTGCAATCAAACCAGTGGGTAGGTGTATGCCATTTTCTATCTCTGAGTCCAAAGGATTCGCCTCAATTGGCGCATCAGCTTTAACAAACTCCCCATCTGCTAGAGAAGGATCTTTGGCGGACCAAAGGTATGCTCCAATAGCAATTAGGACAATTAGAATTGTTGCAGCGATGGCTTTAAATTTTCCAGTTAATTGTCCCATATTATGATACTTTTATAGCAATTCTATGACAAGCATTGTTAAGGTATCCTTTAGGGTTCCAACCTGGTGTAACCATCGGTTGGCTAAGTCCTGTGTTGTCCGTAGCTTTTGCCCAAACTTCATAGTAACCCTCCTGAGGGAAATTTATTTTGGCTTTAAAATGTTGCCAAGAATAACGGTTTGCTGCTTTTTCAAGGTTGCAAGCATGCCAGGTGGCTCCAAAGTCAATGCTGTACTCCACCTTAGTGATATGCTCAGCACCTGTCCATGCATGACCTCTGATTTCCAGAGCCTGATTTGGTTTTATTATTGCCCCTGATTTAGGGTAGGAAACCAGAGATTTTACAGGCATGCTTTCAATGATTTTCATGTCCTCGTTTTTCACCTCAGCACCAGGTTCTACTGGTAATTTGGGGATTGAATAGGAGGGAGCTGCCATTTTCTCACCATCATGAACTTTGTCTCTTATGGATAAGCCTTCCAGCCATTTTCCTGAAACAGAAGCAGGGAACCCAGATGCAATTAATCGCAGAGGATGTCCATGGGCTATAGGTATATCCTCTCCATTCATAGCAAATGCTATAATGGTGTAATCGTCCATGGCTTTGCTAATGGGAATTCCTCTTGATATAGGCTGCTTGTTTGGGTCACGACTGATGTGTTTGTCAGCACCATGGTAGCCCACATAAACGGCATTGTCATTTATGCCCGCGTCTTTCAATAAGTCTTTCAGCCTAATACCTGTCCACTTGGCACAAGATACAGCTCCCAATGACCATTGATTTCCCTTGGCAGGTGGATAATACTCTTTTCTGCCATTTCCCCCACATTCGAGGACGAGTTGATAGGTGTGGACAGGGAATTTTGTCTTAAGTTCTTGAAGGGTGTAAGTTTTTTCTTTTGTTATGGCCTCTCCTTTTATGGTCAAGGTCCATTTTTCTGGGTCTATTTTTTCGGGAATCAAGCCATTGTTCCTGATGAACATTTTATCGGCAGGGGTGACTGCATCATCCAATAAGTGGGCTCTGGATTCCACATTCCAGGGCTTGTTATTTAATACAATCATGTCCTTATGCTTCCCAAAAAGTTTGCTAGGATCATTGTCCTGTTCAAGTGCCACAGGGGTGTAGTTTTCAGGAAGTGCATAGACGATTTTGGTGCCCAATAGCGCAGCCATTGAGCCCAAGGCTGTCTTTTTTATGAAGTTTCTCCTATTGGGATTATCTGTTGTTGCCATAGGTTTTCTGGTTTCAATTGAAAGCGTAAATTAAACCAATTTAACCGAAAATAGGCAAAGGCAATTCTATAATCTTACTATAAAGAGAGGATAGCTTTACTACTGAGGCCTTTTCGCTGAAACAAATTGACCAACCCCTAGGGTCAGAGAGCCGCTTACTGTTTCAATTGACTATGGATAACAAGAGATAATTTTTA